>Ga0209495_1001071_pt1 | contig 19765 bp, 14 predicted proteins | sample EN1Hudsemesocosm_FD_184629 | JGI IMG/M metagenome (GOLD analysis project Ga0209495, IMG submission 184629) | Methane-oxidizing microbial communities from mesocosms in the Hudson Canyon - EN1E Hudson Canyon (SPAdes) (version 2) | ecosystem: Environmental > Aquatic > Marine > Cold seeps | place... | reverse complement strand
TCGTCATCACTGTGCCAAGAAACACTGTCATTTCCTGAACGGTATAAATTCAGTAAAACACTATTAAATTTGAATGATGAAATGGATTCAATTCTATCTTTTATTGTTAATAAGCTATTTGTCCAGGGTCGAGAATGAGCGGTGATTCCCGAGTATGTATAAGTCTTAAATTCATCTCCGTACCAAGCTGTTAACCTTGGGACATTATGTACTCGTCCATACATTTCAATTTGCTCCTGCTCCCAGATTATTTCTTGTTTTAATTCACTAAAAAGCTGATCTGCATCACTCTCTAAGAAGATTGCGGGGTACAGACAGACATCCGCATCAGGCATTGCGATTTGTGTACATACACATGAACCATTAGGTTCTGACGCGAAGAGATCGAGAGTCATACACATTGCACGCTTATAACTCTAGCTTGAGTTTTTGCATGAGGAAGAGAATAAGGAAACATAAAGTGTTTACAGTTAGGTTGAGCTCTAAAACGAAAGATTGATTTAAAGCCAATCGGTAGAATTTTATAGAGAGCGTTCACGACAACCATTTGACTAAACTACCATTAAGAGCTGGATTCCGGCTAAAAAGCTACCGGAATGACAGAGGGAGAGTTGAGTCGTGAAAGCGCTCTTATAAATATTATAAACTGGCAGCTAATCGTGAGCCCTGATTGATCGCCCGTTTTGCATCCAGTTCAGAGGCAAAGTCTGCACCGCCCACCAGATGAACCTTCATGCCTTGCTCCTCAGCTCCCGCGGCAATGAGTTCATCAGCTAATGCTCGGTTCGATTCTTGTCCCGCGCACATAATAATGTTGTCAACATCTAGAATACGCTTCTTGCCGTTAACCGTAATGTGCAAGCCTTGGTCATCTATCAGGTCGTACTGACACCCAGCAATCATCGTAACATTTTTTTGCTTTAACGTTGCCCTATGAACCCAGCCAGAAGTTTTTCCAAGATTTTTACCAACAGAGCTTTCTTTGCGCTGCAGCAAATAGACATCTCTCTCTGCGGGTAATACTTCTGCATCAACCAAACCGGCTCGATGCTCTAAATTAGTATCAACCCCCCACTCTTTATACCATTGCTGCTTCTCGGCTTTTTCAGATTTGGCATGTGCATGCACTAAATATTCACCAACATCAAAACCAATTCCGCCTGCACCAATAATGGCTACTTTTTTGCCCACTGGTTTTTTATCTCGAAGTACATCCAAGTATCCCATCACTTTTTTGTGTTCAACACCCAAAATAGGTGGTGTACGAGGTGTAATTCCAGTTGCGATAATCACTTCATCAAAGCCTTCATCAATTAAAGATGCAGCCGTCGCTTTGGTATTCAAGCGTACGTTAACGCCATATTTTTCAATCATCACACCGAAATAACGCATCGTTTCAGCAAAATCACTCTTGCCTGGGATCTGCATTGCAATATTAAACTGGCCTCCAATTTTGTCAGCCGCATCAAATAAGGTCACGTCATGTCCGCGTTCGGCCAGAACGGTTGAAGACGCCATACCTGCAGGACCTGATCCAATCACGGCAATGCGTTTTTTATCCATGGTCGGTAAGTAACGAAGTTCTGTTTCATGACACGCACGAGGATTAACTAAACAAGAGGCACGCTTCATTTGAAAAGTATGATCCAGACAAGCTTGGTTGCACGCGATGCAGGTATTAATTTCTTTGCTCTTTCCTACTTCTGCTTTTGCAACAAAGAAAGGATCTGCCAAGAATGGTCTCGCCATTGAAACCATATCAGCTTCATTACTGGAAAGGATATCTTCAGCCACTTCTGGTGTATTAATTCGATTACTGGCACAAACAGGAATAGACACCACTTTCTTCAATTTAGCGGTCGCAAAAGAAAATGCAGCGCGCGGAACGGAGGTGACAATCGTCGGAATACGGGCTTCATGCCAACCGATACCGGTATTAATAATATTTGCACCCGCGTCTTCAATCGCTTTTGCAAGTATTTCAATTTCTTCCCAGCTTTGTCCGCCATCAACTAAATCCATTAATGACATCCGATAAACAATAATAAACTTATCACCAACCGCTTTACGGGTTTGTTTTACCGTTTCAACAGCAAAACGCATTCTATTCTCTGAACTGCCACCCCATTTATCTTTTCGGGTGTTAACACGTTCGCACAAAAACTGATTAATCAAATAGCCTTCTGAGGCCATGATTTCAATGCCATCATAATTAGCCAGCTGTGCCATTTTTGCAGCATTGGCATAGTCTTTTAAAGTGCTTTCAATTTGTCGGTTACTAAGTTTACTTGGTTTAAAAGGGGTGATCGGTGATTTCTTTGTCGTTGCCGAAACGCTATAAGGCGTATAACCATACCGACCGGCATGCAATAACTGCATGCATATTTTTCCACCTTCCTGATGAACAGCCGTCGTAACCCGCCGATGTAAAAGCGCCGTAATTTTGTTATCCATTCTCGACCCGAGTGGTAATAATTCACCACGACGATTTGGTGCATACCCTCCGGTAATCATCAGCCCCACACCACCCCGAGCACGTTCAGCAAAATAAGCCGCTAGCTTGTCGATATGATAAAAACGATCTTCCAAGCCAGTATGCATCGAGCCCATAATGACGCGATTTTTTAATGTCGTAAAACCCAAGTCTAACGGGGCCAATAGATGCGGAAAGTGAGGATTCATAATTTATTCTCGGATTAATAATATTTGTGGTCAGTCTAGCTTGTTTTGGTTTAAATGGAAGACAAAAATGTTATTGCTTTTGAACTTAAGAAATCAGGACTTGAAAAGGAAATTGCTGGCTGTCTCACCTCAATAGGCAGCGTTCATATTGCTTTTTCATTAGAAGCTGAAAACAGAGAAGTTTGGGCAAAAGCGCTCAAAGTCGGTGTTGGCCAGCTTAGTCAAAATGGACGACTCGATGAGATTTTATCTTTCTACGAATTAAAAAAAGAAGCTTGGTTAAGTACCAGTATGCCAGTACAACAGTAAGCAATATGCCGATAGGCTGCTATGAAGCAGTCACTAGCTGCTATCAACTAGTCTAATTTTAGTTCAACCAGAAACTGATCTCGAATGACTTTCATTCTGCCACTCTTTTTAAGCTCTAATAGAGACGAGTTAATTTTAGGGAGGAGGTTTTCATGCTTCTTATGTAAGTAATGGTAGAGATCTACCTTGGCAACAGGAGGTTCTAATATTGTTAAGTTGGTTATATTCAGCTTTTTAGCATAACCAAGACCATCAATACGCGTTAGTACGGCGACATCGTACCTACCCATACTGACCAATTCTAATATTTTTTCGGTCGTGTTAAATGCAGATACCTCCATACCAGCTGTTCCATTCTCAATCACACGAATGCCTCTTGGTATCGCAATTGAATAAGGTTTTAAGCTCTGCCAGCCATCTACGAGAATTTTTTCATTTTTTGTAAATACCACTATATCTATAGAAGAAATAGTTACGTCGGTCATAAGAAGGTTCTGAAACTCTTTATCAACGCCTTCAATGCGAGCCATTTCACCGTCTGTTTCACCAAGATTTGAGGCATAAAGCGCTCGTTTGGCTGGGTATTGAATATAATCTACTTTTACACCAATTTGTTGATAAGCCTCCGTTAATAGTCTTTCCATGTAATCTTCATTAAAATCATTTTCAATTCGAGACACAAGTAATCGTTCTTGAGCCTCTAAAGAAAAAGAAAGCGTCATGGCGCTATACAAGAAAACGAAACGTATCAAAATCATTATTTTCATAAGATCAACACCCTGAGAGCATTGAGAATTTTAATTATAGTCTAATTCTAATACCTGCTTTTTGCCAACTTAGACCTAAGCCTACATAGAAACATACGATTCACTGTTGAGCCTTAATTTAGATGTCAAAGTAGCATTGTTAGGCCAGTCCCATAACTAAGCTTGAAACGTTAAGATCAGGCCTGGTCTTATTCAGAAAAGATTGGCTTTACCTACTGTTCTCAGCATAGGTTAATGTCACGATTAAATTTTTTGAATCGTGTTCAGCATGACTATCGTCACCAGCAATATACCGCTAATCGGCGTAAACACTTCAGCGCTTTTTTCTTTGCTCAGTCGATTGATATTTCGATTGGAAACTTTGTATCTGTTGGGTGTAAAATTTCCGACCAGAAAATGAATGTTAATTTCATCAAGTCTGGTCAGAATAGCCCACAATAAAACGTCACGTTATCAACAGATAACATACGTTTTTTCAGGGCCAACTAAGTTTTTTAATCATTGAGTCTTTCCTGCATGAGCTCGAAGTTGTATCAACTTTGTACGCTTAATGTTCGTACTTGGTAGCGTTCTACCGATGCATCCAATGTGGGTACATTGTGTTCTTCCTCTTCAATTTGAAATTTGTCCACTTGGCTCCTAACACTGTCTGCCATACGTGACACTTCTATTACAGTAGCTGTTATCTCCTCTGAAGCTGAGGCATTATTTTCTGCTACGCGCTTCATCGAATCTACGTTACTATTGATTTCCTGGGTGGAGGCGCTTTGTTGCTCCATTGCGGTCGCAACACGACGTAACATGTCATCAATATCTCCAGACGATTTCAGAATAGCTTCCATGTCTCCCCGAACCTCTTCTGCAGTATCAACGGCAGTACTCGCTTCACGCACTGCGTCACTCACCAATGCAGTAATATCTTGAGCAGAGTTTGCTGAATGTTCAGCAAGCTTACGCACCTCCTCAGCCACTACAGCAAAACCGGCACCATGTTCGCCAGCTCGTGCCGCTTCAATGGCAGCATTCAACGAAAGCATATTCGTTTGGTTCGCAATCGAACCAATAACTTCAGTAATTTTATTTATCTTTGTGCTGTTCTGAGCAATCACATTCACGACCTCAACCATGCGTGACACTTTTTCCTTCCCATTCATGACCAGATCTACTGACTCTTGGGCTCCCTTACTGGCCTGCGCGGTATCCCTAGCGACACTGTTGACAGCCTCTCCGGTCTGATTCAACGCCGTTGCAACCTGAGACATCGCATGTAATTGGTTTTGCGCTCCATCAGAAATTTGGCCTATCGCATTAGACGTTTCTCCGGAAGCAGCAGACACTTGATTAGCATTAACTGCAATTTGTGACAGTGTTTGTCCAAGCTCCATGACGGTCTGATTAACGGCTTGTTTCAGGGTGTCTAAATCACCGCTGAGTTCTACAGTGATACGATCAGATAGATTGTTGTTCGCTATTTGACTCATCACGCTATTGATTTCATTCATGGCACGCTCCAGCTCATCCATAGCAGCATTGACGCTTTGTTGAATGTGCTGGAATTCACCTTTGAATTCGCCCTCCATACGCTGACCGAAATTGCCTTCACCCAGCGCAGAAATGACCTCACTTAAGGTTTTAATCGCCATTTCAACACTGTCCAGAGAACTGTTTGTCGCTATTTTTAGCTTGTCCAAGTCTCCTTTCAATTCAACAGCCACTCGTTTACTAAAGTTTCCATCTGCCATTTCGCCCATCACCATACTGACATCATTTACGGCAGCCTGAATAGATTCCACCAAACTATTAAAGGCAATACTACTCTGCCCTACCTCATCGGCGCTGGTAATTTCGGTTCGTAAAGAAAAATCACCACTTGCTTCAACCTTTTTCATAACTTGGGTAAGCTGTCTGATGGGTCGCGTCAACCTATTTGAGAAAAATAAAGAGAAGGACGTGATAGCTGCAATACTCACCATTAATATAATGAGCATCAGATTTCGTAATTGAGTAATGGAACCAAGCGCTTCACCCTCATCCATTTCAGACATCAAATACCAATCCAAGCCAGCGATATTTACAGGTTTATACGCACTCAGAACATTGATGCCTCGGTAATCATCAAAAATCTGAAAGCCCTCACCGCTATTGATCACCGAATTAACTCCTTCAGTGTCTACTGTTTGAGCAATAGCTGTAGTTTCTTTTACTTTGATATAGGCTAAATCTGATTTTGATATTTTATCGGACATAAATTCAAAATAGCTTGATTTATCTTCAGCAAAAAAACGAGATAAACTGCGCATCTTTTTATCCTTTCCTACCAAATAGGTTTCTCCCGTATCACCAAAACCAGTCTCTTTCCAGTTCTGGTCATTCGTCATGATTGCATTTACTTTGTCTACAGGAATTTGAAAGATAAGCACACCAGTAACAACTTCTCCGTCATAGATAGGAGAGGAAATAAATGCAGCAGGGGCATCATAACTCGGGAAATAGCGATCCATATCCGTAATAGCCACATGATCCTTCGATTTTGCGTTTAGCGCTTTTTCAAAAGCCTCGCCTATACCTGTATTTGCAAATGGCCCTGTCTTCAAGGAAGTCGCAAAATCCAGCTCTTTATATACCGAGTAGACGATATTTCCACTTTCAGCATCGACCAGAAAAATATCGTAGAAACCAAATTCATAAAGGTATTTTTTGAAACTGGGGTGATATTTTTGATGTAATTTAGACCATGAACTGCCATCGGTCTGAAATGCCAGACTGTCTTTCTCACCTAAAGGATTTGTATTTTCACTAATGTAGTTGTACTGAAGCGCTTTCGCTGTTGCACTCAAACTACCAAGATTTTTTAACAAATTGTTGGCTTGCTGACCACCATTTGTATTTTCATATTCACGACCAAATTGACTAAGGTAGTAATTTTTCAATGAGTCATCAATTGCGGAATTACTTCCTGTCATATCGCTCTCTTCTTTATACGATAAAAAAGCCTTGTTAAAAGATGTCATCGCATCAACCGCAAGCGCATTATCTGAAAAGACTCTGATCTGGCCTTCCATTGTTTTAAACAAACTTTCAATTTGAACTGATTTAATATCTCTAATTGCGCTAAGTTTGACGCTAGCCTCTTTGACAAAGCTATCGGCACTGCTAGACCAGGATAGCCATGAGATAAGTAAAGCAGGAAAAAGTCCCATCACTAAAAACGATATAATTAGCTTAGATTTAAGTGAATATTGTCCGATCAATTTGTTCATAGTCGTTTCCTTGTAAAATTGTATTGTCTTTATTTTAAGTAATTGAAATTGATCAGCTTTACACTTCCTAGCCAAACCAACCAACTTCCCTGTCATCTCTCCCCTACTTTAATAACGATCACTACATCAATTTTTTTGATCGAAAATATCTTTCCCCCCTAAACTGGAGCGTCTCTCCCACTTTGGGTTAAGTGGAGAGCTTTTTCGTTTTGCTCTTCTTTCTGTTGAAACTGAATGATCCGAATGCTGATCTTCTGAAAAAGTATTTGCACCATCACCTAATTTAAAGTTATCAACTTGTGCACGAACACTATCCGCTATACGGGATACTTCGATTACGGTGGCCGTAATTTCCTCAGAGGCTGATGCATTATTTTCTGCGACTCGCTTCATTGACTCTACATTGCAATTAATCTCCTGTGTGGAGGCGCTTTGTTGCTCCATCGCTGTTGCAACCCTGCGCAGCATTTCGTCAATTTCTCCTGAGGATTGCTGAATAGTTTCCATATCTTCCCGAACGTCTTCTGCCGTGCTCACGGCATTATCCGCTTCACGCACGGCATCATTAACTAAGGCTGTAATTTCTTGCGCTGAGTTCCCTGAGTGCTCGGCTAACTTTCGTACTTCTTCAGCCACAACGGCGAAACCTGCGCCATGCTCTCCTGCACGCGCTGCTTCAATGGCAGCATTTAACGACAACATATTAGTTTGATTGGCTATTGCACCAATCACTTCTGTGATTCTATTTATCTTGGAGCTGTTCTGAGCGATCACATTGACCACTTCCACCATTTTTGTTACTTTTTCTTGCCCCATAGTAACCAAGTCCACCGAGCGACGTGCCCCATCACTGGCTTGAGCAGTATCCTTTGCAACAGCCTCAACCGCTTGCCCTGACTGGTTTAATGCCGTCGCAACCTGAGACATTGCATGCAACTGGTTCTGAGCCCCATCGGAAATTTGTCCAATCGCATTAGACGTTTCACCAGAGGCGGCAGCCACCTGACTGGCATTTGTTGCAATCTGCGATAAGGTACATCCAAGTTCTCGTACCGTCTGATTAACGGCTTGTTTCAAAGTAGCCAAATCGCCCTTAAGCTCAACATTGATACCTTCAGCCAAGTTGTTATTAGCGACTTGCATCATGACTCGATTAATGTCGTTCATGGCACACTCTAAAGATTCCATAGCACTGTTAACAGTACCTTGGATTAACTGAAACTCTCCATTTAGTTCCCCATCCATACGCTTACTAAAATCACCTTCACCAAGCGCTACGACCACTTTACTCAAGGTACTTATGGCAAGTTCAACACTATCTAATGAACTGTTCGTTGCTGTTTTCAATGAGCCCAAATCACCCTTGAGTTCAACTTCGACCCGTTGGCTGATATCTCCTTTTGCCATCGCACTCATTACTTTATTGATTTCCTTAATCGCTGACTGTAACTGCAGTAAGAAACCATTGATAACTTTGCCTGTCACTGCGATTTCGTCTTTACCTTCTTCGTCTACTCTTTGTTTTAAATCACCAGCAGAAATCAAAGTCAGAGTTTTATTGAAGCTCAGTAACTTTTCACGAACAGTGCGCTTAAACACAAAACTTAATACCAAACCCAGAAAAATAAATGATGCCAACAGAGCAGCAATAATTTTGTAGCCCAATAATGCTCCTGCGGCTAATTGCGATTTTATGGGAACGACAACCTCCAACACGCCTCGCAGTTCCCCAATACGCCAATTATTCTTAGGCGTCTGGGGGTGAGAATTATGGCAACCAACACAGACTTGGGATGTCATGGTGTCCGGTACGGCAACCCGAACAACAGGCTGACCATTAAGCTCCGTACTGTCTGAGTAAAACGTACTCTCTTTGTTTGAAAGATTTGTCCAGGCTTGTTGTTGAAACTTATCTAGTTGTCTGTCACTACGATTAGGAAAAGGATAGGAGCTGTATAAGGAAAGACTGATATTATCCGTCCCCATCATGGCACTTAAGTCATGAATCATGGTTGCTGGCAAAGGGATTGCGTTTGGATTATCTTTATGTTCTATCGATGGCTTCAGCTGTGAACCCGCAATCACTTTTTTGACAACATTTTTAGTGTAGTAGCTACGCAATTGTTTATATTGCTGAACCGTACTTTGCGCCATGTGAATAGCATCCTGCTCGGCATTCACCTTAGTGCTTTCGGGTATATACCAAAAGAGCCCTAACATTACGATGGCTAATACCAATAACATTGGCGTAAACATTTTCCAAAACAAACTCAAATCCTTAAGTAACATAATGAACCTCATTCATAATTTAACTCTCATTCAAGCCTTAAATTACTACCCTTATAAAGCCATATTTAATTGAACAATTAGTGGCATCTATTTCTGTCACTAACCCATCTTAAAACCAGCTATTAACGATGGAAGCTCCGCTGCTTTCTCTTCCCAAAGACTCAGCTCCGCTTTAAGAATACCCATTTTCTTTGCCGCATCATCTACATGAACAGCAGTCTCTCCCGTAGCACTTGATACTCTATCCAGGTGATAAGCCGTTTTGTCGGTCGCAGTATTCATTGTTTCATCTCCAGCAGACGCGATTTCATGTATCATATCGAGCACTGATTGCGTATCCGTCACAATCGCTTCAAGAGCACTTCCTGCTTCATCAGCCAATGAGATTCCAGCAGCGACTTCAGCATGCGCCCGCTCCATCACAACAGCCGTATCAACAACACCGTTTTGTATCGTTGTCACAACGGCTTCAATTCGTCGAGTAGCTTCTGTTGTATTATTGGCAAGGCTTCTTACTTCATCTGCCACCACAGCAAACCCCCGGCCTTGCTCTCCGGCACGTGCGGCTTCAATAGCTGCATTCAAGGCCAATAAGTTCGTCTGGGATGCGATGGAACTGATCATAGAAACCATTTCACCTATGTCATCACATGATTTATTCAATTGTTCAATCATGGCCACAGACTGTTCAACCACATCTGATATATTTTGAATTTTCGCGATCGTTCGTAATACCACTTCACCACCATTTTTTGCCGCATCCCCACTCTGCTTTGAACACTGCGCAGCTTGTGCATTTATTGCGGCGTTACCCACGATGGTATAAACCATCTCTTCGATAGCATGAGTCACCTCTGAAGTATTCAAGGTCTGCTTATTAACAATAGAGTTAAGCTCTTCGCTGACGGTTTGCACCCCTTCAGAAGCAATCGAGGCGGTCTTAACATTTTCTATAATAAGTAGGACTTTATTACTAAGTTGCGCAACGGCTAACGTTAATTGGCGATAAACCGCCTTAGACTCATTCCTAGTATTTTCATCTAACGCTTCCTCGGTAAAATTAAAGTCACCATCCTCTAGTTTTTGTGACAACTCCGAGAAGCGCATCAATGCTTTTTTTTGCATATTGAGCATGTTGAAGCAGGTAAATGTAAGCAATAAAATAGCAACAACAGTAAGTATTGCCATACCCTCATCAAGAGTGACATTGTTCGCACGAGTAACTAGGCTCGCGATAATAAGCACGAGTATTTGCACCATCAGAATTAAACTTACTGTGGTTCTGGTTGATAATCTGGCAAATAATTTCAGCAATTTCATTGCAGGTACAACTCCTTTTAAATGCGACATCAAAGATGCTGCTGTGTTTCGCTTTCGCGACGTTTTGTCACAAAAATCATTTAGTACTTCTCACAAAAAAATATTCAATACTTCAGCTCACCACTCATGAAGCCCGTTATGTCGTCTTTATGGTGATATACCTCTTCGACTTCATCCCAACGCGAAAAAAAGGCATCGACACAACGAGGATCAAACGAGCTTCCAGAGTGTTCTTTTATGAAGGTTGTGGCGCTTTCGAGTGACCAGGCATCTTTATACGGCCGCTCGGAGGTTAATGCGTCGAACACATCTGCTATGGCGATAATCCGCCCTGACAAAGGGATAGCCTCACCAATTAAACCTTTTGGATACCCCGTACCGTCAAATTTCTCGTGATGAGTCAAGGCTATATCCCGCGCAACTTGGATTAAGGCTGAAGAGCTCTTACTAAGTATCTGCCCACCGATGGTGGTATGAGTCTGCATGACCCTAAATTCTTCAGGAGTGAGTTTGCCAGGCTTTAACAAAATCTTATCAGGAATCCCTAGCTTTCCCACATCATGCAAGGGGGCGGCCCTGAAGATCATTTGTTGTTGCAATTCAGGAAGTCCCAGGTTTCGGGCAATGATCAAAGAATAGTAGGCCATACGAATAATATGCATACCGGTTTCGTTATCACGTTGTTCAGCCGCCATCGCCAAGCGGTTAACAATTTCGGCTTCTCTCTCAGTCACCACCTTTTCTGTCGCATCAACCTCTTTATTTAGTCTTTGTATTGTACAACCAGAATTTTTCTGTTTTTTTCTCAAGGCCAGCATATTAGAGACTCTGGCAAGAAATTCAGATTTCCGTACGGGCTTACAGATAAAATCGTTAGCCCCACCTTTTAGCGCCTCGACACACACCGATTCAGTACTTGAAGAGGTAATCATCACCAAGGGTGTTTCCTCGCGGCCTGCGATCTCCCGAAATGCTTTAATAAAGTCCAGACCATTCAAACCTGGCATCTGATAATCTACGACAACAAGGTCGGGATCGTTTCCTTGACACCAGTCTAGAGCTTGAGCAGGACTTTCAATAAATGTCGGCTGACATGCATTCATTTCGGAAAGGTAGTGCTCCATTTTCATTAATTCAAAGCGGCTATCATCGATTATCAATATTTCAGCAAGATTCATCCTTTCCTCCTACGACCCTAACTTGTTGTCAATTTTTACTATCGAGGAAACTTCATTCAAAATTCCATCTGGCAGTGGGTTGCGAAAACAATAAGCCTGTCGTTGTAGATCTGTATCCACATATAGTTTGTCAAACAAAAACCGTAATTGTTCCGGTACATTGGGCAACGATACAAACGCACTTAAGCCCAATTTTAAAATTCTCACTACTTCATCAACCACTAAAAAGATAGGTGTTTGGTCTGGGTTAGTTTGGTAAACGATACCGGCTCTCTGCGTTGACTCGTTCGCTATAGGCAGCTCTAATAAGGCCCTTGCGTTAACGATCGGCAATAGCTGATTTCGCCAGTCAAAGTGACCTGAAGTAGATCCACTGTTCGTAGCTTGAGACAGCCCATTCTCCGTTAATGGCAGAATTTCGTGAATGGATTCACCGTCAATTAACAATGGTATTTTTTCGACCATGACGTAAAGAAAACTCTTCATGCGACCCGCCCTGTACCTGCAAGAAGCTCCGTTTCTATAGCTCCGTCAACAGGCTCAGACGCGCCACAATCAAACTCCTTATCAATATAACTACCTATATCCAATGTCAGCAACGCTGTCTTCCCATGTTTCGATGCGAGAATAAACAAGTCTTCAACATCAAGAATTAACACTACTTTGCCATTTCCCAATATGGCTGCCCCACTTACGCCCGGTAGCGCTGTAAGTTGATCATGAATATCTTTGATGAATAATTCCTGCCGCTGGTAGGAACGATCGATCACCACGCCGATGCGCTGTTTACCATCCGATATCACAGCAACCACCATCAACTCCTCGTCTTCACCCAATACAGATTGATACCCTAATAGTGGCCCAAGCCTATAGACCGGTAAAAAACTATCTCGCAATACAACCGCCTGACAACCATTCACTGACTGCACATCACTTCGTCTTATTTCGATCATTTCTGATACATAACGCTCGGGGATGGCCATCATATGACCGGATGCTTTCACTAGGACGGTATCTTGAATCGCGACTGAAAGCGGTAATTCCAAAGTAAACCTAGAGCCTTTACCAGCTTCCGAAGAAACAGCGACACTTCCTCCCAGTTTCATGACATTGGTTCGAACAACATCCATACCAACCCCTCTTCCAGAGGTCTCGCTGATGAGTTCAGCTGTCGAGAACCCAGGTGAAAAAATAAACTGCATGATGTCTTCATCACTCATCCTGCTTAAGTCTTTTTCACTGGCTAATCCTTTAGAAAGTGCCTTCTTTTTTACTGCCTCAACACCGATGCCACGGCCATCGTCAGTGATAGTCACCTGCACCGTATTGCCCTGCTGTCGAGCTTCAAGTCCCACCACTGCACGCTCTGGTTTCCCTACCGCTAAGCGCTCTTCAGGTAATTCTATTCCATGATCTACACTGTTTCGCACCATATGCATTAGGGGGTCACTTAGTGATTCAACCATCGCTTTGTCTATCCGGACCTCTTGTCCGATCATTTCAAGCTTTACCTTTTTCCCTTGAGATTGTGCGAGATCCCTTACGGGTCGGGGGAGACGTTTAAACACGGTTTCCATTGGCACAACTCGAAGTGCCAGTGCACTATCTTGAAGTAGACTCAAGACTGTATTCATTTTTTGATCAATCTGGTCAAAACTCAGGAGCTGCTGCTCTAACACCTCTAGCTGTTCAAAATAATATTCATTGTTAAAATCATCTCGACCCTGCCCACTACACAATTGTTTTAAAGCATTGATGGCAAGGCCGGGTTTTTCCGTATGTACTGTATGATGTAAGGTGCCACGAAGAGACACCAACTCACCAATCTGGCTCATAAATTGATCCAAAGTTGTACCATTAACTCTTAATACGCTTGTTTCTTTACTGCCAGTTGAGGTCTCTTTATTTCTAGTTGCGGGTTCATTGACAGGTGAATTGGCAGTATCAGTCGTGTCAACAGGCGATTTATCAGCAACAAGAGGGCAAACCTCCAACGTTAAAAACTGCCGCTCTGGGTCTAGCACATTCACTGACGCTCTCAGAACATTGTCAGGTTTCTGTGTTAGTAATAAACAATTACTCCAGGGTTTATCATCAACAAAAATAGTACTATTAGTAATCAGTTGGGCGTGCTCTTCTACCCAGAGTAAAAAACTCGCAGTAAACGTTTCTGACTCCTCTAAATTGACCAAGGCTTCATATACAGCGTAACCTTCATTAATCCCATCTTTTAGTGAACGAATGCTTTCTGCTGGCATACAATCCTCAAAAATGGGGTTGATCTTAATTTTCTCGGCCAGCTCCTTGAATGAATCAAGCGCTTCACTCGTGGTATCAGTACGTTGTAATTTGATGACCCCCCAAATTTTTTGATTCAGGGCGTTCCAGTCAACTAAATGATCTTGTGCCTCACCATCAACTTTGTCTAAACGGTATTCACTTTCAGCTCCTCCGACCGCATTAATCAGTAATTTAATTAAATCCGACTCCAGAACTGCATGCCCTTGATTAATATAATTACAAACTTCAGATACAGTCATCAGCAATTGTTTACTGGTGTCATTACCATCTAACACAGACAAACGATTATTCAACACACACGCTTTTTCAGCGGTTTGTATCACTAGGTCAATCACTTCAGGGTTTTCGTTCAGGGATTTGCCATCTGAACTAACACCAATTGTTTGCAGCTGCGCAGTTAACTCCTGAAAAAGACCATCAATCATTTCTGCTGCGCAGATCCGTAATTGTCTAACCAAGTTTTCAAGCCCACAATCCTGTTGCACTTGACTCTCAATCAAACGAGTTAAATCAACAACGATCATCATGGCCTCAATCATTGATTCCTGCCGCAGAGCGTTGTCTCCCTCCGGCTCTGAAAGCACGGTTAGTATCGAGGAAAAAGCATCGGATAAAGGTAAAAATTCCATTGTGGTTGATGCATGAATCAGTGTTTCCAGGTCACCTTCCAGTTCTTGGGACGCAAGCAATTCTTCCGACGATTCAGGCGCAATAATTTCTGCTATTTTGGGTAAATTTGATTGCAATAATTCTGCAAAAAATATCACCATATCAGGGTCATGATGAAGACTTGAAGTGCTACTCTCTGACGAAGACTCTGGTGTATTATCTATTTCTGTTGAGTGGTCAAGATCTGCCGTTTCACTACTGGGTTTGACCACCCCATCCTTGCCATGATTGAAGATTGTCTCAAGCTGACTAATTAACTCCTCGTCTGGCGCTTGATCCTGCCGTTGACTCTCAGCAAATTGTAAATGCTGTTTTAGTGCATCAATGGAGGATAACAAGGCATCGGCTAATTCAGCTCCAACCACGATAATCTCATCTCTTACCAACCCTAAGATATCTTCTGCACGATGAGCAATGGCTTCCATCCCGACTAAATCCATTGCTTTTGACAAGCCTTTAATCGAGTGAAAAGAGCGGAATAACTGATCAACATCTTCCTTATTTGGTGTATCAAACTCTGCTTCAACAAGGATAGGTTCAATCAGTTCAAGGTGTTCCTGGGACTCAATAACAAATTGAGCCCAAAGTGTTTCTATATAGTCAGACATAATCCTTTACCTAGCATTTCCTGCTCAGTGCCGATTCACTACTACTATTAACAAACCAGCTTTTAAAAAATGGTTTATTTAAAAACTTTAACCTAGCTCGCAAGACCAAGTACTTTGCGTACTGTTTTGGTGATTTCATGCCCTTTCTTGGCTTTAATATCAAGACTAGTGGCTCCAGATGGTTTCGGAATGACATCCGCCGCCCCCAAACTACGTACATCTGATGCCATTTTGGAGCCCGCCTGAGCGACCGATGAAATGATAATCACCTTGGCAGGGCTCATTAATTTCAGCCGTTTGAGACACTCCACGCCGTTCATCTTAGGCATCTCTATATCCAAGAGAATAAGATCCGGTTTTAATTCCTTCACCTTTTTCAATGCCATCTCTCCATCGCTGGCATCGCCGACTATATTCAGGTCCGTATCAGCAGATACGATGTCTTTCAACAGTGTCCGCATAATCATCGAATCATCTACTACCATCACACGTTTTGTCATAACTCTTCCTCTGTGTTGCTTATTATTTAATTAGCTTTAATTGATTGTGTTTGAGCCATTTGGTGCTCACCACACCAGCGTTTAAGTTGTAGGGCAATTTGAGACACTTCAAGTACCTCTGAGACCACACCAGCAGTGATAGCCGAGCCAGGCATGCCATCAACGACACAAGTTTCGGGTTCTTGTACCAGCACAGGGTAATTTCGTTGGGCAAAGTCAACAGCCCCTTTTGAGCCGTCATCCCCCATACCTGTTAGGACAACAGCTACAGGACTTTCACAGATTCTTGCACTGGACTGAAAAAGTAGATCAGCAGAAGGGTGTATTGGGCTTTGATCATGTTTTCTTACATCTAACGCAAAATGATTCTCAAAAGGTCGTCGGACCTGACTGTCTACCCCTCCCGGAGCAATGACAACCTGGCCTGGAGACAAAGCCATGCCATGATAGCCTTCCACCACATCTAATCCGGTGGCACTGGCAAGATGTTCTGCAAACCCCGGTGTAAATTCCTTAGGCATATGCTGGGCAATCACGACAGGACAACTTAACTGGCCCATGCACTGCAATAATTCCAAAATAGTTCTCGGCCCCCCGGTTGAGACACCTATAACGACGAAATCCACAGCCATCGCTGGCTTTCTTTTATTCTGGATTGATACCGGCTGTATACTCCTGAGCGGAGGTCTGCGCTTCGTCCTTGCCAAGTGTTGATGCAAGGGATGTTTGGCCCAGTAGTAAATTTTCTCTTGTAGTTCCTTCTCAATTTTGACGATATCCAGTTGTACAAAGGAGGAGCTTTTAGCAATAAAATCAACAGCCCCCATTTCCAAAGCTTTGATGGTCACTTCTGCACTTTTAGTGGTCAGACTGCTCACCATGATAATAGGACAAGGAACACTCTTCATTATTCGCTGTACAGCTTGAAGTCCATTTACCACGGGCATTTCGACATCCATGGTAATCACATTCGGCCTCAAACGTTCTGCCATTTGTACAGCAACTTCTCCGTTATTTGCCTCTCCAACGACTTCAATTTGAGGGTCGTTTTGAAGCATTTTTGCGATGGCCATCCTCATAAATGCGGAATCATCAACAACTAAAAGTTTAATCATCAGGCACACTCTGCTGAGTTTTTAATATTAGGATCAATACCACTTAAAGACATTGTTAAGGACTTCAGGCTCATCACACTTATCAAAGCATTATCAATTCGACCGATCGACTCCACATGTTGATTTTCCTGAGAGTTGGCGAACTCAAAATCTGTTTCAGGGAGCTCTACAACTCGATTCACCTGATCGACTACTAGCGCCCAACGATTGTCTTTCTCTCCAGCAACGACATATGCTGTGAGTGGCGTTCTCTGAGGGTCAACTCCCATCTGAACTCGAAGATCTAGCACTGGCAATATATCGCCATGGACTTGGACGGCACCATGAAGATGTGCTCCCCCCCCTTCTGGTAAGGGCTCTACAAGCTGGTATTCAACCACCCGATCAACGATCGCAAGTGGTAAGGCACAACGCTCCTGACCAATATTGAAGGTCAGGAGCGTACGAGTAGGAATTCGCTCTTTTTTCACAATATGTCGATGATCATCAACAAGATAACGTCTCAGTAATTCAAGCCGTGAAGAAGAGAACAGTGCATCGAAATTTAATACACCTGTTAGGTGTTCATCATCACCCAAAAGGTACCCTGACAATGTCCCATCTTTGGCTAATACCTCATGATTGTCCCTACTTTCTAATCCTTGAATGCCATAGATATGATCGACCTGCAGAGCACAACGAAAGTCCTGATACTGAACAATAACCAGCTTTCTACCTGTGCTTTTACTTTGTCCCATCAGCTGCCCAAGCCCCAGAACTAACAATGGCATGTCATGGGTATAAGTCATGCCAAGCACTTCATCTGATACTTGCGGCAGCGGCGTTACTTCTTCCAAATCTTCCACGAAACATACGCAAGACATCAGCAAAGCATATCGCTCGTCGTTAGCACCTACCACCAAGAAGTTTTCCAGCTTTCCTGCTTCTGTTTTGGCATCTACGTCACTTTCGGTTTCTATTGAACCAACTAGCCCTTCGACCCCTTCTTCTATCAATGGCTGCTCGATGCTTTGCAATCCAAGTTGATCTACGACTAGAATAGATACCGATTTCTCTTGCCACTGAAATACGCCAGCCACCAAATTAGGATCCACACCCGTCTGCATGTCATCTACTTGTACTGTATGTATATCTTTGTCAGCAATGCTAACCATCATTAAAGCTTGATCTGCATGCAAAGCAATGTGCTCACTTCCACTGTCAATCACGATGAGCTGACCGCTCTTAGCTGGTAGTGCTACTTCATTTTCCAGTTGTATCGACAGGTCCACCTGTACAATGACCCTTCCGCCTATATTGATCAGTCCATCTACATATTCAGGTGAGAATGGCAAAGGTGTAATAGGAACAGGGTCAAGAACCTCACGTACAGCTGTCGTGGGAAGGCCATAAAAATTTCCATTTATTGAGATAAGATTGATGTCCATAGCAATATCCCTGCTTTTTAGTTTTGATTCAGGCTGTTTTTGTTGTTACACCGCTTAGGTTTGATCGGTTTTGTGAGTAATACGCAACGCCACGGCTTCGGTATCGCTCGCAACGATCCGGGCACAATAAAGGATCTGTCGCACCTAATAGCACAATGCCACTGGCATTCAATACATCGAATAAATGATTCTGGGCAATACGCTTGTTTTTATCATTAAAATAAATCATGGTGTTACGACAAAGAACTAGGTCGAACAAACCAAATCGAATGCCGGTTTGTAATAAGTTATGTTGTTCAAAACGCGTAATTCTTCGAATAAAATCTTTAGGGCGACGGTAAATCTGCGAAGACTCATTTGACGTGGAATCAATGTCATCAAACCAACGCTGCCATTGTAAAGACATGTTCCTGAATGACCCGAGTCCTTCTTTGGTATAGCATGCATTTCTTGCAAGCTGTAATGCGTCAGCCGACACATCGACACCTAGAATTTCCAATTGCCAACCGGGCATTAAACTTACCCCTGAAAGCTCGTTTCCATATGCATATCCGGCTTCCAGCATGGCATCCAATACCAACATAGCAATACTGTAGACTTCTTCACCAGACGAACAACCTGCTGACAAAATACGAAGGTGGGGAGATGCTTTGCCTGCCGCTTGATCAATTAATGTTGGCAACAGATTGTCCCGTAACATTCCTAACTGAGGTTCATCACGAAAGAAATAAGTTTCATGTACGGTGAGCTTGGCAACCAGCTCAAGCCAGCTCGGATGGTTAGTAGATAAAGAGGTCAGTTCAATAACACGACGGTGTATTTCTACCAGCTCCATATCGATGAAAATACGATTCAATTTCGAGGCCATTTGCTGATTAGGACTTATTCCAAAACGGCTGTTAAGGTGGTCACATAATTGATTGATCAAACCTTCTCGACCTGAAGAAGAATATTCTGAAGAGGAGGATGTTGTTTCCTGAATGGGGGACGTTATATGGAAATTTTTCATAACGTATACTTTGAAAGACTGCAGAAGTCTATCAATCCAATAACGCCTATTTTGAGCGCTATTTTTCTATTTAGTGCAACACACATCCTTTGTTCTCCATTGCATTTTGCAACCCTAGCCCCCCACTACAATTCAATAGATGAAAAGAGGGGTAACCTAGCCATAAGCTCATCAAAAACTTACCAAAACGATGAATTAATATAGCCTGCAATCTGAAGTCTAGTTGACAACAAAGAATGGTCAATAACTGTTTTTATATCAAATTTTTATAAGCCAACACTTAATAATCATAAAAAGCACTATAAGGGTGCGTAATATTTAACCAAAACCA
>Ga0209495_1001068_pt1 | contig 19798 bp, 17 predicted proteins | sample EN1Hudsemesocosm_FD_184629 | JGI IMG/M metagenome (GOLD analysis project Ga0209495, IMG submission 184629) | Methane-oxidizing microbial communities from mesocosms in the Hudson Canyon - EN1E Hudson Canyon (SPAdes) (version 2) | ecosystem: Environmental > Aquatic > Marine > Cold seeps | place... | reverse complement strand
CGTCTCGTAGGAGCGGCTTTAGCCGCGAAAGGTAGTTCAATATGTTTCTGTCTATTCGCGGCTGAAGCCGCTCCTACAGTTTTGTTGTTATATTAAAGGTTTTCTAATGTTTCACGAGGATTAAAGTTTAACTCTTCCGCCATTTGTTGATAAAGTTGTTTTGCAGCATCACTATCTGCAGGAGGTGTCATTATTTGCAAAACTACAAACTGATCGCCCGCTTCTTTACTTGGTAAGCCTCGCCCTTTAAGACGCATTTTCTGACCACTTTTAGCGCCAGCGGGGATCTTTAGATTAATTCTACCTGCAAGTGTAGGGACGGTAACCTTGGCACCTAATGCTGCTTCCCATGGTGCGATAGGTAAATCAAGATAGATATCTTTATCTTCAAGTCGATAGTGAGGATGTGGGGCAATCGCAATTTCTAAAAATAAATCACCTGCACTCCCTCCCATGCCAGCCATACCTTGGCCTGAAAGACGGATCTTTTTACCCACAGTAATGCCTGCAGGAATTTTCACATTCAGCGTACCTGTTTGGTTTGAACCGCTAGGACGACGAATCGTTTTCTTGGCGCCTAGAAAGGCATCTTCTAAGCTAATCGTGATTTTAGTATTCACCGCTTCACCTTGAGCATAGAAGTTATCTCTTCCACCACCTGCACCGCCCATGCCGCCACCACCAAACATGTTGTCGAAGAAGCTACTGAAATTTCCAGCACCCGCACCCCCTTGCTGGCCCCATCCTGGAGGAGGAGTGAAAGACTGACCATTTTGATAATTAGAACCAAACTGATCATATTGATCTCGTTTTTGAGGATCTTTTAATGCCTCATAAGCCTCGCCCACTTCTTTAAATTTTGCTTCAGCATTAGGTTCTTTACTGACATCAGGGTGGTATTTACGTGCTAATTTTCGATACGCTTTTTTAAGGTCCTCTTTTGAAACATCTTTAGAGACGCCGAGGATCTTGTAATAATCTTTATATTCCATTGAGTATCTTTTCTACATTAAATTGATTTGGATCATAAATGGGGTCTTTGACTCTAAATTTCAACACCTTTTCAGTATTTTTCTGATGTTGTTTCTGAGTGAGTATGAGAGAATGCCCTCCTGATTTTTATTATGTATATTAGAGGTTTATGATGTTCTCGCTAAGAAAGGTTTCTTTATTAGTTGCGTTGGCCAGTTCGTGTGCCAGCCCACTAGTTATAGCTGACAGTGATGTCGCACTCGATGATTTGATTGTTACAGGTACACGATCTGAAACAGCATTATTAGATTTGGCGGGTAATACGGCAAAGATTTCGGAACAAGATATTGATTCAGTTCGCGCAGATCATATTACCGAGGTTATTAATCGCCTTCCTGGCGTGATGGTTCAACGTGGAAATGGTCAAGAACATTTAACCTCTATTCGTTCTCCAGCCCTTACTGGTGGTGCAGGTGCGGGTTCATTCCTATATATGCAAGATGGAATCCCATTACGTGCGGCAGGTTTTGCTAATGTAAATGGTTTATTTGAGGTCAACTCAGAACAAGCGGGTGGTATTGAGGTTGTTCGTGGCCCTGGTAGTGCTTTATATGGTTCAAATGCCGTGCATGGTTTGATTAATGTTTTAACGCGTGCACCATCATTAGAGCTTGAGCGAGAAATTGATGTTTCAGTTGGTCCACATGATCTTTATAAAGTTAAAGGTACAGTAAGTAATACAGAAGGTGCTCACGGTTATCGTGTAAGTGCAGTTGGTACTCATGATGGTGGTTGGATTGATGATTCTGGCTTTGATCAACAAAAAATCACTTTCCGTCATGATTATTTAGGTGATGTAAATAGCCTTCAAACAACATTCTCTGCAGCTAACCTTAATCAAGAAACAGCCGGCTATGAAGTTGGTAGTGAGGCGTATAAAAATACGTCAGAATCAAAAACCAATGAAGATCCAGAAGCGTACCGTGATGTTAAATCAGTACGTCTAGCAACGCGTTGGGATCATGAATTAAGTGATGATGCTTATTTCAGCTTGACGCCTTATTTGCGTCATACAGAAATGGACTTTTTAATGCATTTCCTACCAGGAAAATCATTAGAACAAAACGAGCATGACAGCATCGGTTTATTGGCGACATACTACCGTGAATTAGACGGTGGTCATAAAGTGATTGTGGGTACTGACTTTGAATATACTCAAGGTGAGTTATCTGAAACACAAACGGATCCAGCCACATATTTTGGTAAGTATGCGCCAGGTGTTCATTATGATTTTGATGTAGATGCAACTGTTATTGCACCTTATGTTCATACGGAATGGCAAGTAGCAGAAAAAACACGTGTAACAGTAGGAGCGCGTTTTGAACATACTCGCTATGAATACGACAATAAAACATCTGATGGTCTAATGCCCGGAAGTTCGACTTTGTATAGACCTGCGGATGGCACTGATACATTTAACAATTTTAGTCCTAAACTGGGTCTAGTTCAAAGCTTAACGGAGGATACAAGTGCTTTTGTTAATTTAGCTCGTGGTAACCGTGCTCCTCAAACAGCTGACTTATACCGTATGCGTAAAGAGGCAAATGTTCTACTTGGCGCTGATTCTGAAGAAGTAGACAGTGTCGAAATTGGTGTTAGAAAAGTAGGTAGTGGCATTCAGTATGAAGCAACGACATTCTATATGAAGAAAGATGATTATTTCTTCCGTGATTCAAGTGATAACAATGTGCCGAATGGTAAAACAAAACATTATGGTATTGAGTTAAGTGCCTTTGTTCCAATGGGCTCACAGTTCGACTTAGGCGGTAGTTTTACTTATGCTCGCCATCAATATGATTTTGATAATGCCGTTGTTGGATTTAGTGGTCCTGATGCATCAAGCTCAATTTCGAATGGTGATGATATGGATACTGCACCACGTCATTTGGCTAATGTTCGCCTAGGATGGAATTATGCATCTGAAAGTCGTGCTGAATTAGAGTGGGTACATGTCAGTCGTTATTACACTGATAATGGTAATCAAAATAGCTATGATGGTCATGATTTGTTGAATTTAAGAGCAAATCATAAGATTAACAGCAACGTAACTGTATATGGACGCATTAATAATGTACTAAATACTGAGTATGCTGAGCGTGCAGATACTAACCGTGGTGATCAACGTTATTTTGTGGGTGAAGAGCGATCTTTACATGTTGGAGCAAGCTATAAGTTCTAAGTTATAGTTTAAATTTCAAGCATAAAAAAAGCGGTGATAATGAAAATTATCACCGCTTTTTTGTTTGTTATGAGCTTGGACACATTATTGTAGGAGTGGCTTCAGCCGTGAATAGGTACTCAAAACCTGACGTTACTCACCACAGAGACACAGAGAGCACAGAGTTTTTAAATATTTCTCTGTGTCCTTCGTGTCTCTGTGGTTAAAAATGAAAACCTTTAAATTAATCTAGGCTTGTTCGCGGCTGAAGCCGTTCCTACAAAATGTTGATGTCTGTTTAGGTCTTATCGTTGAGACCGAGCATAACGAATAGCAGCACGAACTTGATTAGGTGCTGTGCCACCTAAATGGTCTCGTGCTGCAACAGAACCTTCAAGGGTTAGCACATCAAACACATCATCTGTTATCTGGTCTGAGAAACTTTGTAGTATTTCTAAACTCATTTCTGATAAGTCTAGATTGTGTTTAACGCCATAAGCCACTGATAAGCCCACTACTTCATGCGCATCACGGAAGGGCATTCCTTTACGGACAAGGTAATCAGCTAAGTCTGTTGCAGTCGCGTAACCACGTAATGCTGCGTTACGCATGCTGTCTTCTTTGACTGTAATTGCACCCATCATGTCGGCATAAACACGTAACGATCCTAATAATGTATCGATCGTGTCAAATAATGGCTCTTTGTCTTCTTGGTTATCTTTATTGTAAGCCAGTGGTTGGTTTTTCATTAAAGTAAACAAATTGAACATATTGCCGTAAACGCGGCTTGTTTTGCCTCGAATCAGTTCAGGCACATCTGGGTTTTTCTTTTGCGGCATGATTGATGAGCCCGTGCAGAATGAATCACCTAGATCGACAAAGTTAAATTGTGCTGATGACCAGATAATAAGTTCTTCAGAAAAACGCGATAAATGCATCATTAAAATGGATGCAAAGCTAGTAAATTCAATGGCAAAGTCGCGGTCACTCACAGCATCAAGTGAGTTTAGACAAATACGTTCAAAGCCAAGTAATTTAGCAGTGAGCTCACGATCAATTGGGAAGGTTGTACCCGCTAATGCAGCCGCACCAAGTGGTGATGAGTTAACGCGTTTTTCACAATCATCTAAACGCTCTGCATCACGCACTAACATTTCATACCATGCCATCATGTGGTGACCGAAGGTAACAGGTTGTGCTGTTTGCAGGTGAGTAAAACCAGGCAGGATTGTTTCAGCTTCACGCTCTGCAACATTCAATAATGCATCTTGCAAGCGGTCTAATTCAGATTTGATAGGTTCGATCATATCGCGCAAATAAAGACGCACATCTGTTGCAACTTGATCATTACGCGAACGGCCTGTGTGTAACTTTTTACCGACTTCGCCAATAAGAGCAATCAATCGTGCTTCGATATTCATATGCACATCTTCTTGTGCAATTGACCACTCAAACTCACCCTTTTCAATTTCAGTTCGAATTGTTTCTAAGCCAGAAATGATTTGGTCACGCTCGTCATCCGTTAAAACATCAACGCTAGCAAGCATTGTCGCGTGAGCAATTGACCCTTGAATGTCTTGTTGAAACATACGTTGGTCAAATTGAACCGATGCGGTGAACTCTTCAACAAAGGCATTTGTAGGTTGAGTCAGGCGAGCTGAGGATAGTTTTTTCTTAGGCGCGGTCATAGTTCAAATCTTAGATTATTGTGATTAAAGCAGGAATTATAACGTGGTTATTCGTCAATCATGCTAGAAATGCTAGAATTCCATACTAATAGAAAAATAAAACCACAGAGATATAGAGAGCACAGAGGGTTTACACCCTAGTGAATTCAATCTGTAGAAAATAGTATGATTTTATAAAACTCAGTCATTCCCGCGAAAGTGGGAATCCAACGATTGTGGCTAGCTCAACTGCCTATGGAGCCCCGCATACGCGAGGATGACGAAATTTTTTCTGCATTTTGAATGATCACGGGAATATATAGCTTATGACTCCGTGTTTCTGTGGTGAATTAGCCCCAAACTGGAAAACAAATGACAAATAGAATCGTAAAAATCGCAACTCGAAAAAGCCCCTTAGCAATGTGGCAAGCAGAATATGTTCGTGATGAATTAATAAAGCTTCATCCCAGCCTGAAAGTTGAATTAGTTAAGATGAGCACGCAGGGAGATAAAATTCTGGATGTGCCTTTGGCTAAAGTGGGTGGTAAAGGTTTATTTGTTAAAGAATTAGAGCAAGGTATGTTGGCCGGAGATGCTGATATTGCGGTGCATTCGATGAAAGATGTGCCTGTTGAGTTTCCTGAAGGTTTACATTTACCTGTTGTTTGCCCGCGTGAAGATCCTCGTGATGCCTTTGTATCAAATACCTACCAATCATTAGATGATTTACCACAAGGTGCAAAAGTGGGTACGTCGAGCTTGCGTCGTGAATGTCAGTTGCGTACAGATCGCCCTGATCTTGATGTTATTCCCTTACGCGGTAATGTGAACACACGTTTAGCGAAGCTTGATGCAGGCGATTATGATGCAATTATTTTGGCATCAGCAGGTTTAAAGCGTTTGGGTTTTGAAGAGCGGATTCGCTCGGCATTGTCACCTGAACAAAGCTTACCTGCTATTGGTCAGGGTGCGGTTGGGATTGAAACTCGCATTGATGATGATGAGATTAATGCTTTAATTGCGCCATTAAGTTGCCCTGATACGTGGATTACGGTAAGTGCCGAACGAGCATTAAATAAACGTCTTGCTGGCGGTTGTCAGGTGCCTATTGCGGGTTATGCATTATTGGACAATGGTGAGATCTGGCTACGAGGCTTAGTGGGGCGTCCTGATGGAACTGAGATGTTACGTGCAGAAGTGAGTGGCAAAGCAGAAGATGCAGAAGCTTTAGGTATTGCCTTGGCTGAAGATCTCTTAGCTCAAGGTGCTGACAAGATTTTAGCCGATGTTTATGGTGGCTAATATGCCTTTAAATAGGCTTAAAGTGCTGGTCACGCGACCTGAGCAGCAAGCCAAGAATCTCTGTGAGATGATCGCTGCATCTGGCGGGCAGTCTATTGCTTTTCCAGTGATTGAGATTGTGCCAATAGATAAACAAAAGTGGCCTGAATTCGCTCTAGCCGAACAAGATATGATTATTTTTGTCAGTCGTAATGCGGTGGCACACTTTATTAATGTTATTAAACAGGCCATTCCCGAGCAGATACCGTTAGTGTCAGTGGGCGCAGGTTCAGCAGCAAGTATGCGTGAGCATGGCTTGCGAGTGGATATTCAACCTAATCAGTCTATTGGTAGTGAAGGCCTCCTTCTTATGCCTGAGTTTGATGATATGGCGGGAAAGAATGTATTAATAATTCGTGGCAAAGGTGGACGAGAATTGTTAGCTGATACTTTGGTACAGCGAGGTGCTGTAGTTCGTTATCTTGAGGTTTATGAACGGACATTGCCGAACCCTTCCTTATTATTGCGAGAGCAAGCGCTGACAGCAGAGTGTATTGTGTGCACAAGTGTGGAAGGTGTTAAGAATTTAACTAAATTACTACAAAAAGGCTTGAAAACATTGCTGGATAAGCCGATGCTTGTCGTAAGTGAGAGAATTAAAGTGGTTGCAGAGTCATTAGGGTTTCAGCGTATTATTGTTACCACTAATGTCAGTGATGAAGCTACATTAGAACAGTTGATCAAATTGGAAAGATAACAATGGAAAATAAAACGACACAACAGGATGTAACAAGCGATATTGTTGAAGACGCTGAAGTGATTAGTGTTGGAGCAAGTGGCGCAAAACCTAAAACGCTATATATTTGGATTGCAGTGCTGATTTTATTATGTTTGCAGGCGGGATCATTTTGGTTGTGGATGCAGCAAAAATCGCAAAATGAAACGTTGAACCAACAGCTTTCATCGGCGACGAACTCATTTTCAGAGGTATCTAACCTTGGAGCCTCTTTGCAAAGTACAGATGCAAACATGCAAAAAATCCTGAGTGAGTTAGATACAAAACAAGATCTACTCGCTGTAAACCTTAAAGAGTTAAGCGATAGCCAACAAGTTACTCGCGGTGACGTTGAGCAATATTGGGCGTTGGCTGAAGTTGAATATTTGATTAATGTGGCAAATCAACGCGTATTACTAGCTAAAGATATTGCAGGTGCAAGTGATGCTCTTGAAATGGCAGATGATCGAATTGAAGCATTGTCAGATTATCGTTTACACCCTTTACGAGCATTATTGGCTGATGAGCAGTTAGCACTCTCTTCAGTTGTGAACATAGATGTCGATGGCATGGCATTACAGCTACAAAGTGCCTTAGATAGCGTTGATAGCCTGCAAGTATTGATGGCTCCACCTGTTGTTGAAGATGAAGAGGTGTTACTGGCTTCTGATGATTGGCAGGGCGCATTAGACAAGGCTTGGACTGAAGTTAAATCGCTGGTGGTTATTCGTCATCAACAAGATGGTGCTGCCGCTGCTTTAGTGCCTGAGCAACGTTATTTTTTATATCAGAATTTGAGATTGAAGTTAGAAACGGCACGATTCGCTTTATTAAGTGGTGAATCATCTACGTTTGAAGCAAGCTTAAATTCATCAGCGCAATGGTTAGAGCAATATTTTACGGGTGAAGAAAGCCTTGCAACGCTTGCTTTGATAACAGAATTGCAAGCAACAGGCACTGAAATTAGCCTGCCTGATATCTCTGCATCATTAGCATGGATAAAAGGATTTGAACGATGAAATCCTTAATTATTATCTCACTTGCACTTGTCTTGGGTGCGGGTTTAATTTGGGCTGCTGATTTTGAACCTGGTTTTGTCTTGCTTCAATATGGAAGCTGGAGTTTGGAAACATCATTAATCATCTTCACAATTGGTTTTTTAATTTTATTAGTGTCGAGCTATATTGCCTTGAGAAGTACAGTGCTTATAAAACAAGCACCGAAAAGGCTGGCGGCATGGAATGTGTCTCAACAGCATAAAAGAGCTGGACGAGCGCTTACTCGCGGCTTGATTACACTAGAGGAAGGTCGATGGACTGAGGCTGAACGTTTATTGGTTCGCCACGCTTCAAATAGTGAAACGCCTTTATTGCATTATTTGGCTGCGGCACGAGCAGCTCAAAAACAAAACAAATCTGAACGACGTGATAATTACCTTCGACTCGCCCATGAAACGACTGAAGGTGCCGATGTGGCTGTTGGTGTTGTTCAGGCAGAATTACAACTTGCTACGGGTCAAAAAGAACAGGCTCTAGCCACCTTGCAACATTTACGTGAAGTTTCGCCAAAACATCCCTATGTCTTACAGTTACTGCAAGAGCTATATTCTGATATGAATCAATGGCAAAGCGTACAAGATGTATTGCCAGATCTGCGAAAACGTCATGTGCTTGCGGCTTCAGATGTTAAAGCCCTATCTAATGATGCAGCAGCAGGTCAATTGCAGACAGCGATTGCTAAGCAAGATTGGACATTACTGGATTCCGTTTGGCAGCAACTTCCAAATAAAGCCCGCCAAACAGAAGTATTACTTAGCCCTTATATTTCGGGATTGATTCAGCAAGGTGAAGAACGACAAGCTTCTACATTAATTGAAGGTTTTTTGCGTAAGCAATGGAGTGACCTGCTTGTGTATCAATATGGCATTATCCTGCATGGTAATGATCTGATGACACGTTTGGCAACGGCCGAGAAATGGTTAAAATCTAGAGAGGATAATCCTTGGTTATTATTAACATTAGGTCGGCTTTCTCAGGCAAATAAGTTGTGGGCAAAATCTGAAGAATACCTACGTTCAAGCATTGACCACGGACCTAGAGGAGAGACCTATCAGGTTTTAGCAGAAGTTTTGGCATCTGATAATAAGACTGAAGAAATGGCCGATATGTATAAAGAAGGTTTAGCTGTTATGCTCAAGCAAGAACAATTTCCTATTTGAACAATAAGAGTTATATAAGTAAATAAATATGAGCGGAGCAAGCACTCACTATCTTTTTGATATTCTGGCATTATTACTGGCGACAGTTATTATTGTGCCCTTCTTTCATGCCATTCGATTGGGTGCGATTTTAGGGTACCTAACTGCTGGTATTGTTCTCGGACCTTGGGGTTTGGGCATTATTACTGAAGTTGATGAAATTCGTCACCTAGCAGAATTTGGCGTCATATTCCTTCTTTTTATCCTCGGAATTGAGCTAAAACCTGACAAGTTATTGCAAATGTGGAAAATGGTGGCTGGATTAGGTTTGGGTCAGCTACTCATCACTGCAGCTATTCTTTTTGTAATCTCAATAGCATGTGGTGTGCCTCGAGATGCAGCTTTAGTTATTAGTTTTGGTCTTGCTTTGTCTTCAACGGCATTTTGTTTGAAGTTGCTCTCTGAACGCGGTGGTATCTCCACGGTGATGGGGCGAATGTCTTTTTCGATCTTATTATTACAAGATTTAGCTGTTGTTCCACTCTTAGCGCTTGTTTCCATGCTAGCAGGGAATGAGAGCGGGGCTGGTGCGACGGAGTTTAACTATCTTTATGCCATCGTCGTTATTATTGGCTTATTACTCGCTGGACGATATTTGCTCAATCCAATATTGGGTCGGATTGTGGCAAGTCAGGATCCAGAAGTTTTTATTTCTGTGGCACTGTTATTGGTGTTGGGTGTTGCTTGGTTGATGGAGTCGGTCGGCTTGTCAATGGCGTTGGGTGCCTTTTTGGCAGGTTTAATGCTAGCGGAATCACATTACAGACATCAAATTGAAGCTGATATTTTGCCTTTCAGGGGGATTTTACTCGGCCTGTTTTTTATGACGGTGGGCATGGGAATTGATTTTGGCCTGTTATGGGATCAGCTAGGCCTTATTATATTGTTAGCTATTGGACTGATGGGCATTAAGGCCGCAGTGGTATATGGCTTGGCAAGAGTCAGTGGTGCTCGCCATGATGTTGCTTTGCAAACAGGTGTTTTGCTGTCACAAAGTGGTGAGTTTGGCTTTGTTATGCTGGGCTTTGCTGCCGCATCAGGCGTGTTGGAGGCAAAGTTGAGTCAGATGATGATATTAATTATTACGCTAACAATGGTGTTTACACCTTTTGTCGTCAAGCTTGCTAATGTATGGATATTGAAATTTTATAAGCCAGACTTAAGAGAGCAAGATAAGTATGCCGAGTTTATTGATGACTCTGAAGAGCATGTCATCTTGGCAGGGTTTGGTCGTGTAGGTGCTCGGATCGGCGCTCTTTTAGGCGCTGCTGGTGTGCCTTATATTGCATTAGACTTGAAGCAGGATCGAGTGAAAAATGCACGAGCTCAGGGCTTCCCAGTATTTTTTGGTGATGCAAGTCAGGTGAAAGTGTTGCAGTCAGCAGGGGCGGACCATGCCAAAATGCTAGTTATTGCACTTGAAGATCCTGAAAGAGTAAACAAGCTGGTGTACCAAGTTAGGCAATATTATGCTGATATGCCAATTCATGCACGAGCACGAGATCGTCTTCATTGTGCAAATTTGATTACCGAGGGTGCAACGACAACGGTATCGGAGACCTTAGAAATAAGCTTACGATTAACAGAAGAGGTTTTATTAGGTAGTGGCGTTGAAGAGGAAGATGTAAAACGAGTTATTGAAGAGTTTCGTGACGATTACTATTTAGATGTTGTTAAGAAAGTAACCGAAAACAAAGTGGTTATGGGTGAGTTAAGGCATTAGTAGGCATAAGAAATAATCACACGATTTATCAAGCTTGCAGATAGCGAATATGATTACCCCAATGTAAACGTAGATTCAATGATGGTGTAAAGGTTTATGGATTCCCATTTTCATGGGAGTGACATTGTTCAGTTTATTAACGTAGCCTAAGCCTATAGGGCTCGCTTATCTTAACTGACTGCCCTTACTGCCACGGCGATTAAAACTACCTTGCTTGTCTTGTTCTTCATCATGTTCGGTCTGACAAGGAACGCATAGGCGAACGCCAACAATGGCTTTACGACGTGCTTCTGGGATCTCTTTCTCACATTCTTCGCAATGAGTTAGGCTCTCACCGTGTGGTAATTGGCTACGTGCTTGATTAACCGCATCTTCCACACTTGCATCTATTTGGTCTTGTACTGCACCATCTTTAGACCATCCACCTGCCATAATGTGTTCTTACAAACGCATTGGCATAACAACATACTGCCGCTCTAATTTTTCATCAGCAGGTGTAATTAATACGCTGCTATTATCATCACTAAAGATCATTTTCACTTTGTCATCAGGAATGGCATTGAGTAGATCGAGCAAATAAGCATTATTAAAGGCAATTTCTAATGATGCACCTTCATAATCAACCGTTATTTCTTCTTCTGCAACTTCTTGCTCTTGGTTGGTGACTGTCGCTTTAAACAAGCCTGATTCAAGATTGATACGGACACTTCTGTGTTTATCGTTCGATAAGATGGCAGCGCGAGATAAAGCTTGTTTGAGCTGTTCACGATCAGCAATAACAATTTTGTCGCCACCTAGAGGCAATACGCGCTCGTAGTTAGGGAACTGACCATCGATTAATTTCGAGGTGAAATGAAGATCAGGTAGTTCAATCTTAATTTGCTGATTACTAAATGCAATGGTGACATCTTCATCGGTATCATTCAGAAGACGACCTAATTCCATAATTGCTTTGCGAGGAATAATGATATTACTCTTTGCTGCCACAGAACTTGATGTTGTTATGCTACCAAGCGCCAAGCGGTGACCGTCAGTTGCAACTGTACGTAAGATATTATCTTCGCGCTCAAGAAGTAAGCCATTAAGATAATAGCGCACATCTTGGCTAGCCATGGCAAAGCTGGTTTCATCTAATAACGATTTTAGTGCTGACTGAGGTAGGCTGATTTCATCAACATAGTTGGCACCCTCACTATCAGGAAAGTCTTCGCTTGGTAGCGTGGCTAGAGAAAAGCGACTTTTACCTGCCCGAACAATCGCTTTATTATCTTGAGCTTTAAAGCTAATACTTGCATTGCTTGGCATTGCACGACAAATATCGAGAAATTTACGTGCAGAAACGGTGGTTTTTCCTTCTTGTTCCACAGCAACGGGTAAGGTTGCAATCATTTCCAGTTCCATATCAGTACTGGTCATTGATAGCTGGTTGCCATGCGCTCGTAATAAAATTGTCGATAAAATTGGCAGAGTAGCTCTGCGTTCAACAATGCTACAAACTAATTGTAATGGGCGCGCAATTGTTTCTTGGCTAACGGTAAATTGCATGATTAGTCTCTCGGTTTAACTCGATAGGGTTCTAAGTAAATTACGATAATCTTCGTCGATTCGGGTATCTGTTTCTTTTAATTCTGCCACTTTACGGCAGGCATGTAATACAGTGGTATGGTCACGACCACCAAAGGCTTCGCCAATTTCAGGTAAGCTATGGTTGGTCAGTTCTTTTGCTAATGCCATGGCAATTTGTCGTGGACGAGCAATAGAGCGTGTTCGTTTTTTAGACAATAAATCAGAAATACGCAGCTTAAAGTATTCACCTACCGTTTTCTGAATGCTATCTAATGTCACTAGTTTTTGATGTAAGGCTAAGAGATCTTTTAATGCTTCTTGAGCCATATCAATAGATAAAGGCTGATTAGTGAAGCGAGAAAAGGCCATAGTGCGTTGTAAAGCACCTTCTAAATCACGTACATTTGATTTGATGCGTTGAGCGATAAAGAAGGCCACATCTTCAGGCAAAGTAACTAAGTTTTGCTGTGCCTTTTTAATTAAGATCGCTACGCGAGTTTCTAGTTCTGGTGGTTCAACAGCGATTGTAAGCCCCCAACCTAAGCGGGATTGTAAACGCTCATCAAGGTTTTCGACCTCTTTAGGAAAACGGTCACAGGTGAGGATAATTTGTTTCTGCCCTTCTAATAAACTATTAAAGGTATAGAAAAACTCTTCTTGCGAACGTTCTTTTTTAGCAAAAAACTGAATATCATCGATTAATAAGGCATCCGCACTACGGTAATGAGATTTAAATTTATCAATAACATTATTGCGCAAGGCTGTGATCATATCTTGAACAAAACGTTCAGATGATAAATACATCACACGGGCTTTAGGGTTATCTTTTTTAATCTGATTACCCACTGCCAACATTAAATGCGTTTTTCCTAAACCTGTTCCGCCATATAGAAAAAGCGGGTTATAACCGCTTGTGCCTGGAGATTCTGCAACATGAAGTGAAGCTGCGCGTGCGATTTGGTTTGACTTACCTTCTACATAAGATTCAAAAGTGAACGCAGGGTTCATCGGGCTGCTTATTGCTGGCTCTGAAATTGGTGCAGGTTGTTTAGCTTTTTTAGGCGAGAGTTCTTGCGCGTTTACATCTCCTTTATTGCTACCAACTTCAATACTGGCAGATAGTATTCTGCCTTGGCTCAGTGCTTCTAAAATATGATTAATCTTCGCCTCAAGTTGCTCTTGAACCCATGTCTGTACATAAGGGTTTGGTGCCAAAAGTTGAAGACTATCGTTAGTTTCAATGGCCTGAAGGGGGCGGAGCCAAGTGTTGAGTTGCTGTGCCGACAGTTCACCTTCGAGGCGGGACAAGCATTTTTCCCACAAGGGTGAAGACACGGCAATTCCTTTAAGTAATATAAGAGGGGTAATTAAAGACTGTAGTATACTGCTTGCGGAGAGACGATTACACTTATCCACACAATTTATTTTTCTATAATAAATTATTGCGCAATTTTATTGACTTGCAGTAGCAGTAAACATTATAATTCCTCGGCTAAATGTCCGGCCGCATGTTTTCGGCGTAACTGGCATATCAGAATTAATATAGTGGAGTTGGTGAAATGAAAAGAACTTTTCAGCCTAGTAATATCAAACGTAAACGTACTCACGGTTTCCGTGCACGCATGAGAACTGTTGGTGGTCGTCGCGTAATTAACGCACGCCGCGCTAAAGGCCGTGCAAGCTTAACAGTATAATTTCTCTTAGTATTTATAGGGGAGCATGACTTGGCAGCATTTAGCCGAGCCATGAGAATGAATAACCCGAGAGACTTTTCTCGGGTATTTCGTCAAGCCAAGCGCGCAAGTGGCGGGGGGCTGACGATATTAACGGTTGAAAACTCAGCGGAACATCCACGCTTGGGTTTGGCTATAGCAAAGAAGCATATTAAGCTTGCTAATGGCCGCAATCGATTGAAGCGGATTATTCGCGAGTCTTTCAGACAGCATCAATCCGACTTTGCCAATATTGACATTGTAGTATTGACGCGACCTGATGTAACTAAGCGCAGTTCAGCTGAAATATGGCAAGCATTGGAGCGACATTGGATAACTGTGGCGGCACAATGGCAAAAAAAATCTTAATTTTGTTCGTCCGAACTTATCAGTTACTTCTCAGCCCATTAGTAGGCCAACATTGCCGCTTCCAACCAACTTGCTCACGTTATATGATAGAAGCGATAGAGCGCTTTGGTGCCTTTAAAGGTACTTGGCTTGGTTTGCGCAGACTTTCACGTTGTCACCCTTGGCATGAGGGTGGTTTAGATCCTGTTCCTGACATAAAGAAAAAGACACACAATGGATAACTTAAGAACCTTTTTTATCTTCGGTTTACTGATCGTCTCATTATTATTGTGGGAAGCTTGGCAAAATGACTATGTGCGCCCAGAGCAACATGCTGTGGCCCAACAGGTAAATGATCTTACATCGCCAGATACTAGTCTGCCTGAAATGAGTGTGGTAACAGGTGATGAACAAGACTTGCCAGAATTACCTTCAACACAATCGCTAGACAGTCTGCCAGCATATGACCAAGCAGTAGAAGTCACTAGTGCCAATAAGGTACATATCAAGACAGATATAATTGATGTTGTTATCGATACTAAGGGTGGCGATATCCGCTCTTTAGCATTACTAGATTTCCCTGTTGAATCGGACACACCTGATGTTCCTGTACAGTTTTTAGCTGATTCAGCATCTCAGTTCTTTGTTGTTCAATCAGGTTTACTTTCAGAGTCTTTAGCGCCTACTCATTATGACCAATATAGTGCAGCAAATAGTCAATATGAACTGTTGGAAGGGCAAAATTCACTTTCTGTGCCTTTAACGTGGGTAAGTGACAATGGTGTAAAAGTAACAAAAACATTTACGTTCCACCGAGATAGCTATTTGATTGATGTTGATTACAACGTTGAGAACAATAGTGGTGAACAGTTCTCAGCCTACCCTTATGCACAATTTAATCGTAACCGCCCTCAAGAAGATTCTGGTTTCATCTACACCTATACAGGTGCTGTTTTTTCAACTGAAGGTAATGAGTATGAAAAAATTGACTTTGATGATTTAGATGACACGCCTTTCGCTCGTACAGCTAATGGTGGTTGGGCTGCAATGATTCAACATTATTTTGTGGCAGCACTTGTTCCTAGTAATAAAGACCAAGAAAGTAGTTTTTACGGAAAATCAATTAATGAGCGTAATTATACGGCTGGTATGAAGTTACCTAGACTTGCAGTTGCCACGGGTGATGCCGGTGCAACAAGCTACCAAATGTATCTTGGTCCTAAACAGCATCAACGCTTAGAAGCCGTAGCTGATAATCTAGACCTAACCGTTGATTTTGGTAAATTAACCATTATTTCTCAGCCATTATTTACCATTATGGAATGGATCCATAAGCTGACAAATAACTGGGGTTGGTCGATTGTCTTTTTAACTATTCTGATTAAAGCTGCGTTTTACCGCTTATCTGCAAAAAGTTATGCTTCAATGGCGGGTATGCGTAAGTTAACACCAAAACTGGCGGTCTTGAAAGAGCGTCATGGTGATGATAAGCAAGCCTTTAATAAAGGTATGATGGACTTATATCGTACTGAGAAGATCAATCCTTTAGGTGGTTGTTTGCCAATCTTAGTGCAAATGCCTGTGTTCTTGGCATTCTATTGGGTATTGGTTGAGGCTATTGAGTTACGTCAAGCGCCGTTTATCTTTTGGCTACAAGATTTAACAGCAATGGACCCATACTTTATCTTGCCAGTATTATTTGGTTTGAGCATGTTCTTCCAGCAAAAGCTAAATCCTGCACCACAAGATCCTGCTCAAGCAATGGTGATGAAAGCATTCCCAATTATCTTTACGGTATTCTTTGCTTTCTTCCCATCAGGTTTAGTGTTGTATTGGGTCGTGAATAATATGCTATCAATTGCACAGCAATGGCATATCACTCGCAAACTAGGCGCGCTATAAGCGATAGCTGAATCTTCAATGCAAACGGGTATCTGACAATGGAAACGATTGTTGCAATAGCCACTGCACCAGGACGTGGTGGTGTTGGTATTGTTAGATTGTCTGGCAAACAAAGTGTAGCAATCGCAGAGTCGATTTGTGGCAAGTTAGGCGAGCCCCGTTTTGCTAAGTTTAGTAATTTCCGTGATCATGATGGTGAGATTATAGACAGTGGGGTGGTGTTATTTTTCCCCAACCCTGCCTCTTTTACTGGCGAAGATGTCATTGAGATTCAAGGTCATGGCAGCCCTTTAGTTTTAGACCGACTATGCCAAAGAGCTATTAGCCTTGGTGCTAGAATGGCTCGTCCAGGTGAGTTTTCCGAACGTGCATTTTTAAATAATAAAATGGATTTAGCTCAAGCCGAGGCTGTTGCTGACTTAATTGATAGTTCTACAGAGCAAGCAGCACGAAGTGCTATGCGATCATTGCAAGGTGTCTTTTCTGATCGGGTTAATGATTTACTGACTCAATTAACAGAACTTCGAATGTATGTTGAAGCAGCCATAGATTTTGCTGATGAAGAAATTGATTTTCTTGCCGAAGCAGCCGTTGATGAGCAAGTTAAAGGTTTATTGAAGGTTGTAGATGGCATTACCAGTAGTGCACAACAGGGACGCTTATTACGAGAAGGTATGAGCGTTGTTCTAGCAGGCCAACCTAATGCGGGTAAATCAAGTCTACATAATCAATTGGCAGGTCATGATGCTGCGATTGTGACGGAAGTGGCAGGCACTACTCGAGATATTTTACGTGAACAAATCCACCTAGGTGGTTTGCCGTTACGTATTTCTGATACAGCAGGCTTGCATGACTCGACAGATCTTGTTGAGCAAGAAGGTATACGCCGTACACAAAACGAAATTGCTCAAGCAGATCATATTCTTTTGGTTATTGATGATAACCAAGGAATGACTAAAAAAGACGAACAAATTCGTTCAGAATTACCTCAACATATTCCATTAACAATCATTCGCAATAAAATTGATAAACAAGACAAGCCTGCCTCTTTGATACAAGGGGATGCTGATACAGTACTATCGTTATCGGCGAAAACGGCTGAGGGAATGGATTTACTTGAGAAGCATCTTTGTGATTCTGTAGGCTATCACCCAGAAGATGAGGGTGTTTTTATCGCTCGCCGCCGTCATCTTGATGCTTTGGCTAGAGCACGGAATGCCATTGAGATGGGCTATAACTGTCTTGCAGGAATGGGTGCAGGTGAGTTGTTGGCAGAAGAGTTACGTCAAGCTCAGTTGGCATTAGGTGAAATTACAGGTACATTCAGCAATGAAGATTTACTAGATAAGATCTTTTCTAGCTTTTGTATCGGTAAGTAAAACCTTACAGCGTTAACGTGGGTTTCGATTCTCAATTGTTATTTTTCTGATGGTTGCTTAGGTACGGCAAGCATTTACTTCTTAAATAGTACCTATTCCAACACCAAAAACATCTCGCCTGACATCATGCCGGTGAGATAGATCACTTTGTTACTGTATACGGTGTTTTTTTGCGCTGAGATGATGACCGTTAGAACATTATTAATGTTAGATGCTGATGATAAGCTCTACCGTGCGAAGGAAGTGTGCAATAGTTTGTACAGACAGAGGAAGGGATAATTATTCTGTAGACGAAAGTCTAGCGACAATAACAAAAAGCCCGCTGATAGAAACTATAAGCGGGCTTTTTTGTATTCAAATAATGTGATTAAACTCAAGGTGAGAAAGAAGAGCCACAACCACAGGTTGTAGTGGCATTAGGATTGCGAATAACAAACTGTGATCCTTCTATACCATCTGAGTAATCTATTTCTGCACCAACGAGGTATTGATAGCTAGCAGGGTCAATGAGTAAGCTTACGCCTCCATTCACGACTTCAGTATCACCTTCGGCAATATCATCTTCAAACGTAAAGCCATATTGAAAACCTGAACAACCACCACCCGTAATAAATACGCGTAATTTAAGTTGCTCGTCACCTTCTTCTTCAATTAAAGCTCTAACTTTGCTGGCCGCAGCATCGGTAAAATTAACAGGGCTAGGCATTTCACTCATGGTGAACTCCAAAATTTATAGTAATGATCACACCATTATCCAAGACTGAGTAATTTAGTCAAGATTAGCGTAGATTTGATGTCAATTTAACCTGACAGGAAATAATGTTATTATTTATATTTAATAGAAGGATTATGCATATTCTCGGACGCATCATTAAGTATAGATGAGCATTATAAATAATGAAAAATTTTGTTTGTAGAATGAATAATATTAGGCCTTATTTTGTTTAATTGGCATATTAATTCTGCTAATATTTTATGTGTTGTGAATCGTTGTTAGCGGTACTTGATATGCTAGCTTACATTTTTAAAATCAACCAGTTAGGTATCGTGGTATCAATAATATACTAAACTTACTTATATTGTTTATCTTCACAATGTTGGCGCCAACGATTGTATTCGCAGATGATCCCGCAAATCAAGAACTAGAATCTGTTACCTTGCAACTTAAATGGAAGCATCAATTCCAGTTTGCAGGTTACTATGCCGCGCTTGAGCAAGGCTTTTATGAGCAAGAAGGATTAGATGTCACCATTCTCCCGCTGACAGAAAAGCGCAATGTGCTTGAGGATGTTGATGCTGGCAAGCTTAACTATGCGGTCGGCGGTTCTGGCATTTTGGCTTATTATGCAAATGGCGGTCAGATCAGGAGTTTAGCAGCAATATTCCAGCATGATGCCTTAGTCTTTCTATCGAAGAAGTCATCAGGGATAATCAGCCCTTATGAAATGCTTGGCAAACGTTTAATGTTTGACTCTATTTCAGGAGATGATGCCCCACTAAGCGCTATGTTAGCTGATGCACACATCAAACGCGATTCGTTTACATTGGTCCAGAGTGACTATACAAATCAGCAATTAATTGATGGTCGAGTTGATGTTATGTCAGCATATATTACTAATGAACCCTTTAAGTTAAAAGCGCAGGGTGTTGACGTTAATATTATCAATCCGCAGAGTTATGGCTTTGATTTCTATGGTGATATTTTATATACCAGCCAAGCTGAAATCGAAAATCATCCTGGGAGAGCGCAACGTTTCCGCAGGGCATCATTAAAAGGCTGGCAGTATGCTTTAGACCATTCAGAAGAACTGATTCAGCTACTCAAAAATAAATATAACAGTGACTCATCTATTGAGGCATTACGGTATGAAGCACAACAAACCCGCAAACTCATCCTGCCCGATATTATTCCGCTGGGGAATATTGAAGAGCGACGTCTTCGTCGGGTTGCAGACATTTATGCTGAATTGGATTTGGCGACACCACTCAATGAAAAAG
>Ga0209495_1001065_pt1 | contig 19813 bp, 19 predicted proteins | sample EN1Hudsemesocosm_FD_184629 | JGI IMG/M metagenome (GOLD analysis project Ga0209495, IMG submission 184629) | Methane-oxidizing microbial communities from mesocosms in the Hudson Canyon - EN1E Hudson Canyon (SPAdes) (version 2) | ecosystem: Environmental > Aquatic > Marine > Cold seeps | place... | reverse complement strand
TAGCAGTGAAGTCTCCCTTTAATTATCAACAACAAGCAACATTATCATTACCTGAAATGACGTCATTACCGAATGAGCACTTTGTAAATTGGCAGCACGAAGTAGTGGCTCAACTAGTTAAAGTGATTGATAAGAGCGAAGCGACCCTTGTCTTATTTACATCAAAAGTTGTGATGGATTATGTCTATCAACAACTGCCCCAAGATCTTGAATCATTGGTGCTGTTACAAGGTGATAAATTATCACCTAGGAACATGATTGTAGAGCATGTAAGTAAAGTTGAAGCAGGAAAGGGCAGTATTATATTTGGTATGGATAGATTTGCTGAAGGTGTCGACCTACCTGGTGATTTATGTAGACATGTCGTTATTACAAAGCTTCCTTTTCCTGTATTTACACGACCTATAGAACAAGCGAAACAAGAATGGATATTACGTTCAGGTGGACAGCCGTTTGTGCGATTATCATTACCGGCGGTGAGTGTGCGTTTGATTCAAGCTTGTGGACGATTATTACGAAAAGAAACAGATTCTGGACGTATTACAATCTTAGACAGGCGCTTATTAAGCAAAAACTATGGTAAGAAACTACTAGAGCACTTGCCTAACTATCGAATTGTATAGGTTAGTTGCAATAAAAAAGGCCTTACTTCAAAAGTAAGGCCTTTTTTATTTGTATAGGTGAAGCTTGTTTAATCTTCGCGGCTAGTAACTTCTAATAAGTGATAACCAAACTGTGTTTGTACCGGGCCTTGAACAGTATTAACGGGCGCTGAGAAAACGACTTTATCGAATTCTGGAACCATCATGCCAGGACCAAACTCACCTAAGTCACCACCAGAGGCGCCAGAAGGGCAAGAAGAGTTTTGTTTTGCAATATCAGCAAAATCAGCACCTTCTTCAATTTCTTTTTTAAGTTCAAGACAGATTTCTTCACTGTCTACTAAAATGTGTCGTGCCGTTGCTTTAGCCATGTTTATGTCCTAAGTGGATGAAATTGATAGAGCATTATATCAATGCTTGACTTGAGTGTGAATTTTAAACGTTCAATCCGTGATGGTGAGGGTGTCACCATTAAATTCTACGGTGTCACCAGCGATGATTTTTTTACGTTTTCTAGTTTCGGTTTCTCCATTCACATTAACCAAACCATCTGAAATAAGTTGTTTGGCTTCACCACCGCTGGCAGCAAGGCCTTCAAACTTTAGAATTTTATATAATTCTGTAGGCGAAGATTTTAGTTTGATCGTAATGTTTGACATAATTGTGTGTAGTTTCTTAATTTAGATAGTGATAGTTTAACGTCTTAGACAATGTATTCATACTTTATCAATAAGACATTATAGATAAAGTGTTTTTAACCTTATAAATAAAGGATAAGTTTATAAATGAGTTCAGAAAAAAATAAGCGCCTTGATGATATCGTTTCTCAAGCAAAGAAATATCAAGATGAACGAGAAGGCACCTATCGCGAACGTTCACTAAAAATGTACCCATGGGTATGTGGCCGATGTTCTCGAGAGTTTACACAGGTAAATTTGCAGGAGCTGACAGTACATCATCGAGATCATAATCATGATAATAATCCATCAGATGGTAGCAATTGGGAATTATTATGTGTTTATTGTCATGACAATGAGCACTCTCGTTATATTGAACAAGTACGTTATGGTAATAGTAGCAGTGAAGACTCAATAGAAAAGTCGAGCCACAATCCGTTCTCAGGCTTGGCAGACTTATTAAAATAAGTAATAGAAAGCCCTGAAAATTATAAAATATTTCAGAAGTGTGATGATGCTCTCAATTTGATGTGAAACGGTATAAAAGGTGTGATATTAATCGCAATTTATTAGCAAGCGATACGATAAAATTTAATCATCTTAAATATACTAGGACGTCGAAATGAAATTATTAGTCGGTGCCGTTCAATTGTTAATTATCTCCGCAATCATCTATCCCATGTTTTATGTATGGGACACGACTCAGGTCGAACAATTTTGTGATGTGGTTGAAACTGGAATGAGTAAACAAGAACTTATTCAACTTGCAGATACGAATTTGGTGAAAATTACGTCACCTTCAGATGATGGCTCATCAGGAAAGTGGCGTTCATCTGTTGTAACGTATTCACCATTTTCTAGCTATAGTTGTGAAGTTGTAGGTCTTGGAGATAGAGTATCTAGTGCTTGGATTATTGGATAGTTTATAAAAAATATGTAGCTATTAAAGCTTATATAACCTTTAGATCAAAAAAAATCCAGATAGAGATGCCTCTATCTGGATTTTTTTGTTTATTTAACCACCCGCTACATAATTAATCATAATACCAGCGGCAACTGCTGAGCCAATAACACCGGCGACATTAGGTCCCATAGCATGCATTAATAAAAAGTTATGAGGGTCAGCTTCTAGACCAAGCTTGTTCGACACACGAGCCGCCATAGGAACTGCTGACACACCCGCTGAGCCAATCAATGGGTTAATGCCACCACCACCAATTTTATTCATGACTTTAGCCATGATAACGCCTGAAGCTGTACCAATAGAGAAAGCAGCGAGACCAAGAATTACAATACCTAATGTTGTAATGTCTAAGAACTTATCAGCACTTAGTTTTGAACCAACCGCTAAGCCTAAGAAGATTGTTACTGTATTAATGAGTGAGTTTTGTGTGGTATTACTTAAACGATCCACTACCGCACATTCTTTCATTAAGTTACCAAAACAAAACATACCTAATAATGGTGCGGCATCAGGTAATAAGAATGCGACTAATAAAAGCAGTAACAGTGGGAAAATAATCTTCTCACGGTGAGACACATGACGTTGTTGTACCATTTTGATTTGACGTTCAGATTCTGTCGTCAATGCACGCATAATAGGTGGCTGAATAAGTGGTACTAAGGCCATATAAGAATATGAAGCAACAGCAATCGCACCTAAGAGGTCAGGGGCAAGCTTACTGGCTACATAAATAGACGTTGGGCCATCAGCACCCCCGATAATACCAATAGCAGCAGCATCCGCTAAGCTAAAGTCCATAATGCCAAATTTTGATAATAAAATGGCTCCCATTAATGTAGCAAAAATACCAAATTGGGCTGCGGCACCTAAAAATAAGGTTTTTGGATTTGCGAGTAGGGGACCGAAATCAGTCATTGCACCTACGCCCATGAAGATAATGAGAGGAAATGCACCACTTTCAATTCCGACAGTGTAGAACATGTGTAAAACACCACCAGCTTCAGCTAGACCTGCACCGGGAATATTTGCTAAAACACCACCGAAGCCAATAGGAACAAGCAATAAGGGTTCAAAGTTTTTGTTGATGGCAAGGTACAGCAGTAACATGCCGATCATGATCATGAAGCCTTGACCTGGCGTCATTTGATAAAGGCCAGTGTTATGCCATAGATGTAATAGTTGATCCATGTTCTAAACCCTTATGCTATTGATACTAGGAGGTCGCCAACTTGCACGGCATCACCTGGTTTGACTGAAACAGATGATATAACACCTGCTTTCTCAGAGACGATTTGTGTTTCCATTTTCATTGCTTCAAGGATAACGAGAACATCACCTTCTTGAATAGTTTGCCCTGCACTCACTTCTACTTTCCAGATATTACCTGCTAGAGGGGCTGTGACAGGTTCGCCACTTGCTGAAGCTGGTGCCGCTGTTGCTTGTGGTGCTGCAACAGGACTTACATTGCTTATGTCACCACCTTCGGCAACTTGAACAACATAGCTTTGACCATTGACTGCAATCGTATAAACCTCATCATCTGAAGCGGGACGCATTGCTGCTTCGGCCGCTTCGAGTGTTGGTACTGGTTCAAATGCATCAGGATTATTACGGTTTGCTAAGAACTTCAAACCTACTTGAGTAAATAAGGCATAGGTTAAAACATCATCAACTTCGCGTTCACCTGTTTCAAGCTCAATACCGTCTGTTTCAGCATGTTGTTGAAGCTCTGCAGTCAGTTTCTCCATCTCATCTTCGATTAAATCAGCAGGACGACATGTGATTGCTTCAGCACCTTCAAGTACTGTCGCTTGTAATTCAGCATTGTAAGGAGCAGGAGCTGCACCGTATTCACCTTTTAAAACGCCTGCTGTTTCTTTTGTTACTGATTTGTAACGCTCACCAGTTAAGACGTTTAAAACAGCTTGTGTACCAACGATTTGTGATGTTGGTGTAACAAGAGGAATATAACCTAAATCTTCACGAACACGCGGTATTTCAGCTAATACATCGTCAAAACGATCACTAGCACCTTGCTCACGTAACTGACTTTCCATATTGGTTAACATGCCACCAGGAACTTGTGCCGTTAAAATACGAGAGTCAATCCCTTTAAGAGAACCTTCCCATGGCGCATATTTTTTACGAATATCACGGAAGTAAGCAGCGATTTCTTCAAGTAGCTCAATATTTAAGCCAGTATCACGATCCGTACCTTCAAAGATTGATACAACAGATTCTGTTGGCGAGTGTCCGTATGTCATCGACATAGAAGAGATTGCAGTATCAACAGTATCGGCACCAGCTTCAACACATTTTAGAAGTGTTGCTGTTGATAAACCTGTTGTGGCATGAGAATGAACTTGGATTGGAATATCAATTGCTTCTTTAAGCGCTGATACAAGTTCAAAACCAGTATAAGGTTTGAGTAAACCTGCCATATCCTTAATACAAAGCGAATGTGCACCCATATCTTCGATACGTTTGGCTAAATCAATCCAAGTATTAAGATCATGAACAGGGCTTAATGTATATGAAATAGTCCCTTGAGCATGACGATCATTTTCTCGAACAGCTTTGATGGTTGTTTCAAGGTTACGAGGATCATTCATTGCATCAAAAATACGGAAAACATCAACACCGTTGATGGCTGCACGTTCAACAAATTTTCTAACCACATCATCAGCATAATGACGATAGCCAAGAAGGTTTTGACCACGAAGAAGCATTTGTTGTGGTGTATTTGGCATCGCTTCTTTTAAGCTGCGAATACGGTGCCAAGGATCTTCGCCTAAATAGCGAATACATGAATCAAATGTGGCGCCGCCCCATGTTTCTACAGACCAGAAGCCTACTTGATCGAGTTTAGCTGCAATAGGGAGCATGTCATCAAGACGTAAGCGTGTTGCAAACAGTGATTGATGGGCATCACGTAAAACGACGTCAGTAATGCCTAGTGCTTGTTTAGAATTGGTCATAAATGGCCTTCAGATATTTAATAGTGTTGGGAGGTACGGTTCGCTATTTTTTTCCTGAGCGAAATTTGTGTACAGCCGCAGTTAATACTGAGATTAATGTTTTATCATCGGTTTGTGCTGGTTCAGCAAGAGGACCATGCTGTGGGATAAAGGTCGTTGGAGCGGCGACACCTTCATCAGGTATAACACCAATGTTTTTTTCAACTTTGGTAATAATCCATGACATTAATGACGTCACAATGACGAGTAATGTCAAAAAAACAAATACAAACCCCATGCCGAAAAGCATCAAATTTATACCTTCACTCATTAAGTCAGATGCTTCCATCTATACTTCCCCTTACAACAATCAACGACTTAAGTTGCTAATTCAACAACTTAATACCAAACGACCGATTATTATATCATCTATGAAAATTAAGGCATGATTTGCAGGCACTAAAATACTAGAAATTCACCTGTTTGTTGATAATGGTGCACCAAATTAACCAGATTTCCAGTTGATTTCCTTGCCTTTTCAGTATATTTCATTGGAGCGGAATCAGGATGGAGTGTTTTGTAGAAATCATCAATATCCTCAATCATCATTTCTTTAGCACGTTGTGACATATTGTTTAAAAACTTATTAACAAGCGCTTCGCTATCTTTCATATACCAAAGAAATTGTTTGATTTCATCGGATTGAAGTTCGCGTAATAAGGTCTGGATTTCTCTATCTTCTAATTGGCCAACCATTTTTGCAGGGAGTCGATAGACTTCTTCTTCCAACGCCACAGCAAAGCGTGGTTCAATATCTGGAATATAATGCACACACTTCAAGCCAAGCGTTTGAATTTGGAATGCACTTAATGTCAATGATAGATTAATGTCAGCACTGTCTATTTGCAGTAAAAACTCATTATCATTAATTTGAGTTAATTGAGGGTCGATATCATTAGCAATAATGGAAACTTTAACGGTCATGCTGCTGTTCTCCGAATAATGTTGGCATAATGCAGACTATTTTAAGCATACTTTGAGAATAATATGACTCCCGATTCAAAAGATTTCTGGTTTTTGCCTCTAGGCGGTACAGGTGAGATCGGCATGAATATGAATCTATATGGTCATGATGGCCAATGGTTAATGGTCGATTGTGGTGTTATTTTTGATAAAAATACAGACGTCGATGGCGAAGAAATAACAAGCCAACGCCCACATGTGCAGATGGCAGACCCTAAATTTATTGTTGATAGACGCGATCAGCTAGCTGGCTTAGTCATTACCCATGCACATGAAGATCATATCGGTGCCGTGCCGTATTTATGGGAGAAGTTACGTTGCCCAATTTACACCACGGCATTCACAGCTGAAATATTACGCAGGAAACTGATTGAAGTAGGCCTTGTTAAAAAAGTGCCTGTGATTGTTGTTGAAGCGAATGCTCGTATTGATATCGGTGTTTTCCACGTGCAATGGGTAGCATTAACACACTCGATTCCTGAACCATACGGCTTAAAGATCTCTACGCCTGTTGCATCAGTGTTTCATACTGCGGATTGGAAATTAGATCCTAAGCCCTTATTGGGACCTAGATATAAAGAAAACGATTATAAAAAACTAGCTGAATCAGGTATTGATGCCATGATCTGTGATTCAACGAATGCCGACGTACAAGGCTGGTCTGAGTCAGAAGCTAATTTACACAAAGGCCTAAAACAACATATTGAGCATGCCAAAGGTCGAGTGATTGTTGCTTGTTTTGGTAGTAACCTTGCAAGGCTTCACACCATTGCAGAAATTTCGAAGGAAACTAATCGTCATTTAGGTTTATTAGGCCGGTCACTTATTAATATGATGCAGGCAGCTAAAAAGACTAGGTTATGGACATCGGTTGAAACCAGTGTTGATCCAAGTCACCTTGGATACTTACCCGCACATACAGTATTGATCGTAGCAACAGGGAGTCAAGGTGAGCCAAGAACAGCATTAAATCGACTAAGCTCTAACAGCTTTCGAGACATGCACCTTGAACCGGGGGATACCGTTATCTTTAGTTCAAAAATTATTCCGGGTAATGAGTTGGCAATAAATGCAATGATTGAACGTTTGAAAACCATGCAAGTTGATGTAATTACTGCAGATGAAAGTACCTTGCCGATTCATGCATCAGGTCACCCTGCAAGTGATGAACTTAAAGCAATGTATGGTTGGGTAAAACCTGATTGTGCCATTCCTGTTCATGGTGAACTTCATCATCTTAAAGCTAATGCAGGTATAGCAAAATCACAAGGTGTTAATCGACAGCTAATTGGTAAAAATGGCGATCTTTATTTGATCTCACCTGTCTCAGGAATACGTAGAAACGTAATTAAGACTGGCCGATTAGGTATTGATAATAAAAAGAAACTCGTAAAAATATAAGTGCTTGTTATTTGATTTGTCACCACAGAGACGCAGAGTTTACAGAAATGAAATATTGAGCTTCCTCTGTTTCCTTTGTGACTCTGTGGTTATCTATACAAAAATGTATTATTTAACTCGCATACCTGGTTGAGCACCCTCATCAGGATTTAAGATAAACAAATCTTTTCCACCTGGACCAGCAGCTAAAACCATACCTTCTGAAAGACCAAACTTCATCTTGCGTGGTGCTAAATTAGCCACCATAACGGTTAGCTTGCCAACTAAGTCTTCAGGGTTATAAGCAGACTTGATGCCTGCAAATACCTGCATTTCATCGTTACCAATATCAAGTGTCAATTTGAGTAGTTTCTTGGCACCTTCAACATGTTCTGCATTTGCTATTTTAGCGATACGTAAATCTATTTTGGCAAAGTCATCAAAACTGATTTCATCTGCAATAGGATCTATATCAGTTGATGTTTCTTGCTTCACAGCAACTGCTTGTTCAGCTTGTAGGTTTTCTTTTGAAGCTTCTTGTATAGCTTCAATTTTGTCCGCTTCAATTCGTGTCATAAGCGGCTTGAACTTATTGATTTTATGGCCCAGTAAAGGTGTAGCGTTATCAGACCATTGCAAAGGCTCAATGTTTAGGAATGCTTCAGCTTGTTCAACAGTATGTGGCAAGACTGGTTTCAAATATGTAGCTAAAACACGGAATAAGTTAATACCCATGCTATAGATATCATTAACTTGCTGTTCTTTGCCTTCTTCTTTAGCTAATGTCCATGGTTTCATGTCATCAATATATTGGTTAGCTTTATCAGCTAAAGCCATAATGTCACGCATAGCATGACCAAACTCACGATTTTCCATTTTTTCTGCAATAGAATCAGCTTGAGCTGTGAATTCATCAAATAAAGCTTGGTCAGCAAGTGTCACTGATAATTGGCCATCACACTTTTTGCTAATGTAACCCGCACAACGACTTGCGATATTGACGAGTTTGCCGACTAAGTCTGAGTTGATTCGACTTTGGAAGTCTTCTAAATTAAGATCAATATCATCGATACCTGAACTTAATTTAGCGGCATAGTAATAACGTAGGTATTCAGGGTTCAGATGATCTAAATAGGTACGTGCTTTAATGAATGTGCCACGTGATTTAGACATTTTCTTGCCATCAACTGTTAAAAAACCATGAGCAAAGATTGAGTTAGGTAGGCGGAAACCAGCACCTTGTAACATCGCAGGCCAGAATAGGGCATGGAAGTAGATAATGTCTTTACCAATAAAGTGAACCATTTCAGCAGTACTATCTGCTTTCATATATTCGTCAAAATCAACGTCGGTACGATCACAGTAGTTCTTAAAGCTTGCTAAGTACCCAATAGGTGCATCTAACCAAACATAGAAAAATTTGTTTGGAGCATCAGGAATTTCGAAACCAAAATAAGGTGCATCACGAGAAATATCCCAATCACGTAAGCCACCTTCAAACCACTCATCTAACTTATGGCTAACTTCACTTTGCAAATGACCACCACGCGTCCATGTTTTTAATGATTCTTCAAAATCAGCCAGTTTGAAAAAGTGGTGTTCAGAATCTTTAGTAATCGGTGTTGCACCAGATACCGCTGAAACAGGGTTGATTAAGTCTGTCGGCTCATAGGTTGCACCACAAGCTTCACAGTTATCACCATATTGATCTTGAGCATGACATTTAGGACACTCACCGCGAATAAAACGATCTGGTAGGAACATTTCTTTTTCAGGGTCATAGGCTTGGCTGATAGTTCGAGTGGTGATATGACCTGCATCACGGTTAGCTAAATAAACCTGACTAGCGAGTGCTTTATTCTCATCACTATGTGTGCTGTGAAAGTTATCAAAGGCAATATTGAAATCAGCAAAATCGGCTTCATGTTCATCTTTTACACCTGCGATTAATTCTTCAGGAGTAATGCCTTGATTTTGAGCTCGCAACATAATTGGCGTGCCGTGGGCATCGTCTGCACAAACATAGTGGCATTCATGACCGCGCATCTTTTGGAAGCGTACCCAAATGTCTGTTTGGATGTATTCAACAAGGTGACCAAGGTGAATAGAGCCATTAGCATAAGGGAGGGCGCTGGTAACAAGAATTTTTCTTTGCATGAATCAACCGAATAAAACGTTAAAAATGTGCGTGAAAGATACCAGAAATAGGCATTTTTCGCTATTTACTTTGTATAAACAACCATTAGACTATTGTGTAGATTAGACCTAGTTATGAACCATTTACGGGTTCAAAAATAATTTTATTTTTACCCAGTGTTTTGGCCTTAAACATAGCTGATGTTGCTTATATGATAATGTTGGCACCACTTCGAGCTTCAGGATAAATAAGTGCTATATTTTGTATAGGGACAATATCTGAATGATGATAAGAAAGTGAACTCAAGGAGTGTTGACGTTTCTCTGCGACATATAACACCTGTTAGCTGATGACATCATTTAGGTCTAGCCTTACTGAAACTAGTTAACAAGAATCATCGTCTAACTAAGTCGAACAGGCTTTAAACAATACATATAACAGATTATAGGTGTTGATATTACTGACTCTAGAGGCGTATTAGATGATTAATACCTAGGCTAGGGAAGTGTGAATAAATAATGATGTTTGAAGTAAGTCATGGTTTTTAGATAGAAATCTAATTTAGTCTTTTAATATTAAAATTTGATCTTGTTAAGCCATTACATTAAATTAGAGATTCTTGCTTTTAAATAATCACAATATAAAGGAATATGATGGAACTCAAGCTACATGATATTCGAATTAATGCTGTAGATGAGGCGTTAGTAAAAGCAAAGCAGTATCGATCACTGCTAGAGCCGGAAATTGCTGAAAGCATATGTCTTGATATTTTGCATGTTGATCCTGACAATCAATCTGTTTTAGTTGTTTATATTTTATCCTTGATGGACCAAATCTCTCGTACAGAAAAACAAACCCAAATTAAAAGTATTGAACGTGCGATTGAGAAATTAACGAGCCAATATCAACGCTATTACTATTCGGGATTATTGAATGAGCGCCGAGCTCGTCATTTGATCTCACAGCCTATGTCTCATTCGTTTGCTTATGATTATTTTATTGAAGCACTCAGTTTTTATCAAAAAGCTGTGGAACGTTGTCCAGAACAAAATGATGAAGCTGTTCTTCGTTGGAATAGCTGTATAAGAACAATAGAAAAAGAAAAACTAAAACCACGCCTTGATAGTGAAGATATTCTAGTGGATATGGAGAGTTAAGGGTGCTCACATAATGGTTCTTCAATTACAAAAGAGAACAATGGCTGTGGCAGGTATGTTTATGACTATGTATTTAGTCTTTCATATGCTTTCAAACCTTAGTTTTCTATCAGAAAGTACCTTCACACAGTTTTATGATTTATACAATGCTGGCTCGATTAGATGGTTGGTATTATTAGCCATGATTGTTGCAATTGCGATTCATGTAAAAATAGCAATTAAAATCCGCAGGATAAATGCTCAAGCTCGAAAGATAGATTATGCAAAACATGACACGTTTAAAATACCTGCACCATTAGTGACGGCTAGCATTCTCTTCCTATTAAGCTTTATTGTTATTCACATTGTTCAAACACTTCTATTTGATACCGTACGGCTATACAGTGAGTTAACACAGCTATTCCAATCTCCAATAATGGTGTTATTTTATTTAGCAGGTTTATTTGTATTAACCATGCATTTGCAGCATTCATTAGCCAATGTATTACAAACATTGGGTAAAACATCTGTAATCTGCCACAGTTTAGTTTGGGCTGGCGTATTAAGTCTAACGGGTGGTTTTGCTTTAATTCCCCTTTATATTTACTTTGTGATGCCATGAGTAATTTTGAACGATACCCCAACTACCCAAAGGGCATGACGATAAGCTACCATCTTCTTCGTTATAAAATGGTGAATTAGAATGACTAGTCCTACAATTTTTTGCCTCAAATATAGTAGCTTCTCATCATGCTGAAACCGACATCTTCAGGTAGTTGGGGTATTGATAGCCATACGCCAAAAGGAAGTCTTGAAAACAGATGGACCCAGCATAAATTTGACATGAAAATAGTCAGTCCTGCCAACCGAAAAAAATACAATATCATTGTGGTAGGGACAGGTTTAGCAGGTGCGTCTGCAGCAGCTTCTCTAGGTGAGATGGGCTATAACGTTAAAACATTTTGCTTTCAAGATAGCCCTCGTCGAGCACATAGCATTGCGGCTCAAGGTGGTATTAATGCAGCCAAGAACTATCAAAATGATGGTGATAGTGTATGGCGATTGTTTTATGACACCATTAAAGGCGGAGATTACCGAGCTCGTGAATCAAATGTCTTTCGCCTTGCAGAATTAAGTACCAGTATTATCGATCAAGCAGTTGCTCAGGGTGTACCTTTTGCTCGTGAATATAGTGGTTATTTAGCGAATCGTTCTTTTGGAGGAGCTCAGGTATCGCGTACATTTTATGCACGAGGTCAAACCGGTCAGCAATTATTGATTGGTGCTTATCAGGCGATGAGCAAGCAAATAGCGGATGGAACTATCACCCATCATTCACGCTGTGAGATGCAAGATTTAATTTTAATTGATGGTAAGGCCAAAGGTATTGTTTCTCGTGATCTTGTCACGGGACAGCTTGAATCACATATGGCTGATGTTGTAGTTCTATGTACGGGCGGTTACGGCAATGTATTTTATCTTTCGACCAATGCGAAAGGGTGTAATGCATCAGCTGTTTGGCGAGCTCATAAGCAGGGGGCATTGTTTGCTAACCCTTGCTTTACTCAAATTCACCCAACCTGCATTCCTCAGCATGGTGAACTACAATCAAAACTTACGTTAATGAGTGAATCTCTGCGTAATGATGGCCGAATTTGGGCCCCAAAGAATAAAAAGGATTGTGATAAAAAACCTGAAGACATCGCTGAGCAAGATCGTGATTATTTCTTGGAACGAATGTATCCCGCCTTTGGTAATTTAGTACCTCGTGATATTGCTTCTCGAGCAGTGAAATTGATCTGTGATGAGGGGAGAGGAGTCGGTCATGCCATTGATGGTCAGAAATTAGGCGTGTATTTAGATTTTGCTAAGGCTATTGAGGTTCATGGCCTTGATGCAATTAGTGAAAAATACGGAAATTTATTTGATATGTACACTCATATTGCTGCTGAAGATCCCTACACAACCCCCATGCGTATATATCCTGCTGTTCATTACACCATGGGGGGCTTATGGGTTGATTACAATCTAATGACGTCTATTGATGGCTTATTTGCAGGTGGTGAAGCTAATTTTTCAGACCATGGTGCTAACCGACTCGGTGCCAGCGCGTTGATGCAAGGTTTAGCTGATGGCTATTTTATCTTGCCATCAACAGTATCGAATTATTTGGCACAACAAAAACCGTTAGATATAACAAAAACATATCCTGAAGCAGAGCAAACATTGCAGGCATGTAAAGAGAAAATTCAGCAATTAATGAATGCACCTGATCCACAGAAAACACCCGATGAGTTTCATAGGAAGCTAGGACAAATTATCTGGCAGGCTTGTGGAATGGCCCGAGAGAAAAGTGTTCTCGAAAAAGCGATTGCAGACATTAAGAGTCTTAGAGAACAGTTTTGGCAGCAAGTGAAAATAACGGGTAGTGATGAGACCTTAAACCAAACACTTGAACGAGCGGGACGAATTGCGGACTTCTTTGAGCTCGCAGAGTTAATGTGTATTGATGCGTTAACGCGTGAAGAGTCCTGTGGTTGTCATGCACGTGAAGAACACATTACTAATGATGGCGAAGCTCAACGACATGATGATGACTTTTCCTATGTTGCTGCATGGCAATATAGTGGAAATTTAAGTATGCCTGTGCTGTATAGAGAAGAGTTAGATTTCGAATTTGTAAGACCAACAACACGAAATTATAGGTAAGCCTTTTAGATGATTTATAAATTACATATTTGGCGCCAAGATAATGTTCATTCAAAAGGTGCTTTTCAACAATATGACATTGATGTTAGTGAAGATACATCATTGTTGGAAATGTTGGATGCACTTAACGAACAGCTAATCGAAAATGATAAAGAAGCGATTGCCTTTGATTTTGATTGTCGGGAGGGGATCTGTGGTTCTTGTAATCTCGTGATTAATGGTACTCCGCATGGTAAACATCAAGGCACAACAACGTGTCAGCAATATATGCGTGATTATGCTGATGAAGCGGAACTCTGGATTGAGCCTTGGCGAGCGACGGCATTTCCAATTATCAAAGATCTAATCGTCGATAGGACTGCGTTTGAAAAGATCATTCAAGCGGGTGGGTTTATTGAAATTCGTACGGGTTCTGCTGGTGAAGCAAATACAATCCCGATAGACAAAGAGGTGTCCGATGCTGCTTTTGATTCCGCAACTTGTATTGGGTGTGCGGCGTGTGTTGCTGCTTGTCCAAATGCCTCGGCAACATTGTTTGTTGCGGCAAAAGTCACTCACTTATCGATGCTTCCGCAAGGAAAAATGGATAAGAAACGGGCGGAAAAGTTATTGACGGCGATGGATGAGCAAGGTTTTGGTGGGTGTAGTAATTATCGTGAATGTGAACGCGTTTGCCCAAAAGAAATTAGTGTGAGTGCAATAACGGTGATGAATAGATTGTTGTATTAAATAACGTTGGTGAATAGACTGTTATTTTAAATAATGTTGATTAATGGACTATTGTTTGAAATAAATCGATAAAGGAGTATCGAGCTTTGCATATATATAAAAAATCCGTCATTAGTGTGACATCTCTTCTTGTTGGATGTTATTTGTCATTATTGTCTATGACAACTTACGCTGAAGATTGGGTCTACACAATTAAGGCCGGAGATACCATTTGGCAGTTGACCAGCGATAAACTGATCGACAGACATGCATGGAAGGCAATGTTAGATAAAAATGGTATTAAAGTACCTGAAAAGTTGATGCCTGGTACTAAACTTTATTTTCCAATGGAATTGGTAAAGAAATATGACTCAAGTGCAAGAGTGATTAATGTGCATGGTCATGCACAGCTTCTTATGGGAAATTCTTCAAAAACGGTCCCTTTAAAACCGGGTATGAGATTATCATCTGGTGATCGAGTGACAACTGATTCAGTAGGCACTATCTTATTATTATTGGCTGATAATAGTCAGGTGATAATTAAAGCAAACAGTGACATTTACTTACGTCATATAGATCTTTTAGGTGACGCTAATAGTCGAACTCTCAATTTTGATGCAAAATTGAAATATGGCGAAATTGAAGTGAATGCGAATCCAGAAAAACATCTTGATGATTCACGGTACTTAATTGAAACGCCTATTGCAAACACGGCGGTACGAGGCACAGAGTTTTATGTGCAGAGTGATCCTAAAATGTCTCGTATGGGGGTTTACGTTGGTCGAGTTGATGTGGCCAATGGATCGGGTCATGTATCGATACCTCAAGGTTATGCAACTTTGGTTGAGCAAGGTAAAGCACCAATAGAACCGGTTGCTTTATTGAAGCCACCTCAGATTGAATTAGCAGACATTATCCATTATCTACCACACCGCATCTCTCTGCCCATGAACACCAGTAATGCAGAGCAACGATATCGTACTCAAGTCTCAACAAGCAATGATTTTATGGACATTATTTATGATCAAGTGGCGAAAGATTTTGTGTTGGATAAGCGCTTTCAGTCGGGACAGTATTATTTAAAAATACGAGCACTTGATGCTAATGGAATAGAGGGTGAGAGTATACAAAAACCTATTGTGATTAACCTTCTTCCTCTTGCGCCTCTTATTATGAAGCCTGTAGATAGTGTTAGTCAGCACTATGTAGGTCAGAGCACATTTTCATGGAATGAAGTTGAATATGCAGATAGTTATTTGTTTGAATTGGCAAAAGATTCTGAATTTTCACAGATAATTCAAAGTGAGTTGACAAAGAAAACGCAAATAATGGTCGATTTAGATGAAGAGGGTGTTTATTTCTATCGTGTGAGAGGTTTAACTAAAGACAAAAAACAAGGGGTAGTTAGTGATATTCGATCTTTGTCGCTTATAAAATTGCCTGAAACACCAACAATTACAGGACTCTCATCGGAAGAAGAACTGTTGCGATTATCGTGGGAAACTGCAACGCCAAGTGTACGTGTTGACCATTACCAGCTTCAATTAAGTACTCGTGCTGATTTTCAACATGATGTGACGATGTACACGAGCCACACTGAAGAGTGGCAATCACTGCGTCCTAAAGTATTAGATTATTATGTTCGCATACGGGTCATGGATAATGCTGGAAAGCAATATAGCGCATATAGCATTCCGGTAAAACTGCCTATGCCAACATCGTCGTTTGAAGCCGAACATATCTTTAACTTAGATCTAAATCCATAAATGCAGTTACTAAGCACCAACCTCCTAAAGTCGGTAACGGTTTTATTACTGCTTCTTTCATCATGGGGATTAAGCCAAGTTCAGCTTATGCAACGATTGGACAATGTGTTGATTGATTCCTTTATTTCTTTACGAAGCCCAATCATCGCAGAAGATGTTGCGATTATTGCTATTGATTCTGAGAGTATGGCCGAATATGGCTATTGGCCGTGGCCACGTCGTATGCATGCGAAACTTTTAAATATTCTTACCGATATTCAAACAGAACCCGTTGTGTTTGATATTTTATTTTCTGAAAATAGAGAGAGTGATTTATTAGGTGATATAGAGTTTTCTCATGCAATAGAAAATCATGGAAAAGTAGTTTTGGCAGCGAGTGCTGAGATTGACTCACACACAGGCAAATTGAATGAATTTCTACCGATAGTCGAGTTTTCATCCGTAGCGGCAGGAATAGGGCATACAAACGTTCCTACTGATAGGCATGGTGTTTCACGAGGTATTTATTTGAATTCAGGTATGGGGGCTTCTCATTGGCCAGCATTAGCGTTGTCAGCCTTATATGTAAAAGATCAGGTCATACTAGAAAATAAGTTGAAAGTAGAAAATGCTACTTTATATGACGCTGAATGGCTAAGGTCAAAAACAGTATTTTTCCCACTGAAAAGGGTGATTATTCCAGTATATTCATATAAAGATGTGATTTCAGGTGCCGTAACGACTGAGTTAACAGGAAAAACAGTGTTTGTTGGAATGAAATCAGTTGGATTAGGCCAAGTGTTTTCCACTCCAGCGGGTGTAATGAATGGCGTTGAGTTTCAGGCAAATATTTTTTACTCTTTAAGTCACAGTCAACAGATATTTGGTGAATTAAAATGGCAATATTGGCTTGGTTTTATACTACTCGTTTTGGGCGGTTTCTTGTGTTTGCAATCTAATCATTATCACAGCTGGACATTAATCTTAGCTACGCTATATATCATTATTATTAGCAATATATTATTAACGGTGAAAGTGGCGATGCCTGCGGTTTCTATATGGGCCGTTTTAGTTGTTTTTTATTTTCTTAGACATGGTCAAAGATTAGAATACTTAAGTCATATCGCATGGAAAGATGAACTAACTGGACTTTATAATAGGCGGCAGTTTGATGCTGATTTTGAAAAGCTTTGGAAAAGAAATCAGCGAGAGAATGATTCTATCTCATTATTTATGCTGGACATTGATTTTTTTAAACACGTTAATGATGAGTTCGGTCATGCAGTTGGAGATACCGTTCTAGTTGAATTTGCAAACGTTTTACAAAAACAATTCCGCCGTGAAAAAGAAAGTATTTATCGTGTTGGAGGTGAAGAGTTTACTATTTTATGGCAAGAAAATGATGAAGAATTGATAAAAGCTTATGCACAGAAACTGGTAAATACGGTAAGGAATGAGATGTCGACTAAAATGTATAATGGCCAGTCAATTCCAGTGACGGTTAGTGTCGGTTGTATTTGTGTTGACTCACGATTACATTTTGATAAACAATATTTTTATGAACGGGCAGACCAAGCGTTATATGAAGCTAAAAAATTAGGGCGAAATCAGGCTGTTTTTGCAGGACAAAACTCTTTTTCAAAATTAGAATAATGATATATTTGATCGGGTTACTGTATCAATAAGCTTGTAAATTTAATTTAGGGGAGTGCCATGGTCAGGTTTTTTATTCATTTATACATCATAGTGATGGTGATTTTTTGTGTCATGATGGGCAATATTTTGGCAGATCAATATGGACCAGCAATTACTGCTACGATTTCAGAACTTGTTAATGGTACAGACAGAAAGTTAGATAATGTTCAGCAAACTGTCGAAGACTGGAATAAAAATATACTTGAGTAGTCATGGCGTAAAAGAAACCATTTAATATATAAGGATGAAGCTTGGCTAAAGTCAGTATAGAATAGTCGGTTATTTTTGGTGAATAGCCATTAACCTTATATATCATGCTGGAGAAACAATGCTAGAACCATCTCAAATCAAAAAGATTATTCACGAATATAATGACTCTATCGCCCAAATGACATTGGGTGAAACTAAAGCAAAGATAGATGTTCAATTAGATGACAAATCATTAGCCGTTGCTATCACTTTAGGTTATCCAGCCAAAGGTTCTTTTGAACAACTTCAATCTGAAATAGTTGCCTTACTTCAGCAAAAAACACAATTGACTAATGTGTCAGTTACGATTGATTTTAAAATCACTAAACATAAGGTTCAGCAAGGCGTAAAGGCAATAGATAATGTAAAAAACATTATTGCTGTGGCCTCTGGTAAAGGTGGTGTAGGCAAATCAACAACGTCAGTTAACTTAGCACTCGCTTTGGCTGCTGAGGGCGCGACAGTTGGGATTTTAGATGCAGATATTTATGGTCCTAGTCAGCCTCGCATGTTGGGAACCACACAGCGGCCTGAATCTATCGATGGTAAACGCATTGAGCCGATAGAAAGTTATGGCTTGCAAAGTATGTCTATGGGCTTTTTGATCGATGAAGAAGAACCCATGATTTGGCGAGGCCCTATGGTTACGCAAGCATTAGAACAAATGCTTAATGATACGAACTGGAAAGACCTTGATTACTTAGTGATTGATTTACCGCCAGGCACGGGTGATATTCAGTTAACACTTTCTCAGAAAGTACCCGTAAGTGGTGCCGTTATTGTTACAACCCCTCAAGATATATCTTTGCTTGATGCACGCAAAGCATTAAAAATGTTTGAAAAAGTAAATGTTCCTGTCATGGGCATAATCGAAAATATGAGCACTCATGTTTGTAGTGAATGTGGTCATGAAGAGCATATATTTGGTTCGGGTGGTGGGGAGAAAATGGCGAAGCAATATAATGTGAATTTGCTTGGTGATTTGCCGCTAGATATTAAAATCCGTGAAGATGCTGATCAGGGACACCCAACAGTTGTAGCAGATCCGGATGGTCAGATTGCCATGGCATATCGTGCTATAGCATTACGTATTGCAGCTCGATTAGCTAAACAAGGTAAGGATTTTTCAACTGCATTTCCAAACATAGTGATTAAGAACGATTAATCTAGCTAGTTTCGATACAATTTAGCGTAAAATCACGTTATTATTAAGGTTATTCAGGATTAACGAGCAGAAATATGAGTATAAAGTCAGATAAATGGATTCGTCGTATGGCGGAGCAGCACGATATGATTTCGCCTTTTGAAGCAGGACAAGTTCGTGAAGGTGAAAATGGTCGAATGATCTCTTACGGTACATCAAGCTATGGTTATGATGTTCGTTGCTCTAGTGAGTTTAAAATCTTTACGAATATAAATTCAGCAATTGTTGATCCTAAGAACTTCGATGAAGGTAGTTTTGTTGATGTGGACTCTGATGTATGTATTATTCCGCCTAACTCATTTGCATTAGCTCGTACTGTTGAGAAATTTAAAATTCCTAGAAATGTGTTAACGATATGTTTAGGAAAATCAACCTATGCCCGTTGTGGAATCATTGTTAATGTCACGCCACTAGAACCTGAATGGGAAGGTTATGTGACTTTAGAGTTCTCAAATACGACAACCTTACCTGCTAAGATTTATGCAAATGAAGGTGTTGCTCAGATGCTGTTCTTTGAATCAGATGAAGTGTGTGAAACATCTTATGCTGATCGTGGTGGTAAATATCAAGGTCAAGAAGGTGTGACATTACCTAAGTCATAATAATGATGAATATTTTGCCAATTAC
>Ga0209495_1001056_pt1 | contig 19869 bp, 15 predicted proteins | sample EN1Hudsemesocosm_FD_184629 | JGI IMG/M metagenome (GOLD analysis project Ga0209495, IMG submission 184629) | Methane-oxidizing microbial communities from mesocosms in the Hudson Canyon - EN1E Hudson Canyon (SPAdes) (version 2) | ecosystem: Environmental > Aquatic > Marine > Cold seeps | place... | reverse complement strand
TAAAACTGAATATTTTCCCAATGATACAGTTGACGAAACTATTCCTCCCTACTTTGAAAAAATTTGAAAAATCTTACATTTTGAATATGAGTAGTCTAGGTAGTTATAGACCCATACCTTATAAAGCTCTTTATACAGCCTCAAAAGCCTTTATATATTCTTTTTCAAAAGCAATTTCTTCCGAATTGAAAGAGGATAATGTTCAAGTTTCTGTCTCTTGTCCTGGTGGCGTTTATACCAATCCTGATGTAGTTGAAAGAATTAAAGCAAGTGGGAAAATTGCCAAATGGACAAGCTTGTATGTTGATATAGTAGCTTCGTATATTGTGACAGGTATGTTGAGAGGGAAAAATTTGATTATTCCTGGAGGGGGGGCTAAAGTACTAATGGTGCTGATGAGGTTAATGCCTGAAAGCTTAAACAGGTGGATGGTAGGTAGAAATATGAAACGAAATCAAGGTGCAAAATAAGGTTAAACATATTATCAGATTTACATTTGACACTTTGGTTAAATGGAGAGAGCATTTACATGCAAACCCTGAGTTATCTTTTCAGGAGCATAATACATCTGCATTTGTAGCTTCTCGTTTAGATGAGATGAATATCTCGTATGAAAAAGGAATTGCTGGGACTGGAATTGTAGCTTTAATTGAAGGTCATAACCCTAATAAACAATGTATTGCTTTAAGAGCTGATTTAGATGCACTTCCTATTCAAGAAGAAAATAATGTTTCTTATAAGTCAACAGTCGATAAAGTAATGCACGCCTGTGGACACGACGTGCATACCGTTTGTTTGTTGGGAGCCGCAAAAGCTTTGAGTGAACTGAGGAATGAATTTGAAGGAACTATAAAGCTTATTTTTCAGCCGGGAGAAGAGGTGTTGCCAGGAGGGGCGTCTTTAATGATAAAAGAAGGTGTCCTTGAGAATCCGAAAGTTGATAAAATTCTAGCCCTGCACGTTTTTCCAAGTATGGATGTTGGAAAAGTAGGTTTTAAACCTGGGCAATATATGGCTGCTTGTGATGAACTTTACCTTACCATTAAGGGAAAAGGTGGGCATGCAGCATTGCCTCATCAGTATATTAATCCAATTATGATTATGGCTGAGCTTTTACCTAAGTTAGAGATGTATTTGAAATCTATTTCAACTGGAGACTCACCTTATATATTTGCTTTTGGAAACTTACAGGCTGATGGGGCTACAAATGTAATACCTGAATATGCTAAGGCTGAAGGTACTTTACGTACTATGGATGAGGCTTGGAGAATTTTAGTTCATCAAAAACTGAATGTATTTGTTGATGAGTTTTTGAAATCTAAAAATGCAGAAGGACAATTGGAGATTCGAAAAGGTTATCCGTTTTTACAAAATGATGATACTTTAACTAGAGTTTTAATGACTAATGCGAAAGTTTATTTAGGAAAGGAAAATGTTGAGGAAATGGACATACGAATGACTGCAGAAGACTTTTCTTATTACAGTCAGCAGGTTCCAGCTTGTTTTTTTAGATTAGGAATTAGAAACGAAGATTTAGGAATTGTACACGGAGTACATCATGCGCAATTTGATATTGATAAAAATGCTTTAGAAGTTGGAGCAGGAGTAATGGCTTACCTCGCTATAAAGGGATTTGATTAATTAGCGAAATCAGACATGAATTTAATACGCATCAATCTTAAGTCCTCTTCTTCATAATCTCCATCAAACTCGTCTAGGGCGTCTTCAATAGAATCTGTTTCAGCATCTTCTTTAAAATAGTCGAGAATTTCTTCTTGTTGATCTTCATCTAATACATCGTCTAAGTAGTAGTTGATGTCGACCTTAGTTCCAGAATAAACAATGTTTTCTATCTCGGTTATCAACTTGGTCATATCAAGACCTTTTGCTGAAGCGATATCTTCTAATGGGAGTTTTCTATCGGTACTTTGTATAATGTATACTTTTAAGCCAGATTTGTTGACAATTGATTTAACCACCATATCTTGAGGTCTATCAATGTCGTTATCTTTAACATATTGTGCTATAAAAGCTATAAACTCTTTACCAAACCTATTGGCTTTACCCGAGCCTACGCCATTGATGTTTGTCAATTCTTCAATACTAATAGGATATTGAAGCGCCATATCTTCTAGTGAAGGGTCTTGAAAAAGAACAAAAGGAGGAACCCTTTTTTGATGAGCTACTTTCTTTCGCAAGTCTTTCAGCATACCCAGTAATCTAGTGTCGAAAACAGATGACTTTACATTAGATTGAGCCTCTTGTACTTCAATATCAGTGTAGTCGTGATCTTCGGTAATCATAAAAGAAGTAGGTTTTTCTATAAATGACCTACTACTAGTATTAAGTTTTAATAATCCGTAAGCTTCAATATCTTTAGAAAGTAGGCCTGTAACAGTTACCTGACGAATTACTGCGTGCCAATAACTAGCCTCCTTTATACTTCCTTTTCCAAAAACTTCCAATTTATCACTGTTATAGTCATTGAGCATTGCTGTCCTTTTTCCTATAAGAATATTAGCAATTTCCTTGGCTTTAAATTTCTCTCTACTTTCTTCTATGGCCTTTAATAATAATAAAACATCTTCTTTCCCTTCGTTTTGACCTTTTGGAGTCTTACAATTGTCACAAAGTTTGTTACAACGATCTTCATTGTATTTTTCCCCAAAATAATGTAGTATGTATTTTCTCCGACACATTGATGTCTCTGCAAACGAAACTGTTTCAAGTAGTAGTTGTCTTCCAACTTCTTGCTCAGCCACAGGTTTTCCTTGCATAAACTTCTCTAATTTTTCAATGTCTTTATAACTGTAAAAAGCAACACATATTCCTTCTCCGCCATCTCTCCCAGCTCTTCCAGTTTCTTGATAGTAACTTTCTAAACTTTTTGGAATATCGTGATGAACGACAAAGCGTACATCAGGTTTGTCAATCCCCATCCCAAAAGCAATTGTGGCTACAATCACGTCGCAATCTTCCATTAAGAAAGCATCTTGATGTTTTACACGTGTGTTGGCATCTAAGCCAGCGTGATAGGGTAGAGCATTAATTCCATTTACTTGTAGTGTTTGAGCTATTTCTTCTACTTTTTTACGGCTCAAACAATAAACAATTCCAGACTTACCGGGATGTTGTTTGACAAATTTTATTATCTCTTTATTGATGTTTATTTTTGGACGGACTTCGTAAAATAGATTTTCCCTATTAAAAGAAGATTTAAATAACTGAGCATTTTCCATACCCAGGTTTTTTTGGATATCTTCTTGAACTTTTTCTGTAGCTGTAGCAGTAAGAGCAATAATTGGAGTTTTTCCAATTCGTTGGAATATACTTCTTAAGTTTCGGTATTCAGGACGAAAATCATGTCCCCACTCTGAAATACAATGTGCTTCATCTATCGCGAAAAAAGAAAGTTTTACCGTTTTTAGAAACTCAATGTTCTCATCTTTAGTTAAAGATTCTGGAGCAACATATAAAAGCTTTGTAAGGCCATTACGAATATCTTCTTTAACTTGTATCGTTTCTTTTTTTGTTAAAGAAGAGTTTAGAACGTGAGCCACACTGTCATGAGTAGCAAAACCTCTAATTGCATCTACCTGATTTTTCATTAGAGCAATCAAGGGAGATACTATAATAGCTGTTCCTTCGCTCATAAAAGCAGGGAGCTGGTAACATAATGATTTACCTCCACCAGTAGGTTTAATAACAAAGGTGTCTTTCCCATCAAGAAGGCTTTGAATAACCCGTTCTTGATTACCTTTGAAATTAGAAAAACCAAAATACTTTTTTAGAGCTGTGTGGAGTGTTTGATTTGTTTCGCTCATATGCGCTGTAAATTCCCGAAAATTGAGTTATTTTGCAATAATTAAAGTAAACACAAAGTTCTGAAATATCAAAACAATAGCCTTGAAATCTTCGAAGGAAATTATAGAAATAGCGAAAAAAGTTATCAATCAGGAAGCTGCTGCGATAGCTCAACTTTCGACTTTGGTCGATGAGCAATTCAGTGATGCAGTATATGCTGTTTTCCAGGCTTCTGGGCGGTTGATAATAACTGGGATTGGTAAAAGTGCAAATATTGCAAATAAGATTGTTGCTACTCTAAACTCAACAGGGCAGCCTGCAATGTTTATGCATGCTGCCGATGCAATCCATGGTGATTTAGGGATGGTGCAAGCTGATGATACAGTAATGTGTATCTCTAAAAGTGGAAATACGCCAGAGATTAAAGTTTTAGTCCCATTGATTAAAAATATTGGAAATAAACTGATCGGGATGACTTCTAACAAAGAATCATTTTTGGCTCAAAATTCTGATTTTGTTTTTCATGCTTACGCAGAAAAAGAAGCATGTCCAAATAATTTGGCGCCAACTACAAGTACTACTGCTCAGTTAGTTTTAGGTGATGCTTTGGCTGTAGCTCTTTTAGAATTAAGAAAGTTTACGAGTAACGATTTTGCAAAATATCATCCAGGTGGTTCTTTAGGGAAGAAGTTATACTTAAGAGTTGAAGACTTGGTTCATTCTGAAAAACCTCAGGTGAATTCGAACTCACCATTAAGTGATGTGATAATTGAAATTTCTTCCAAACGTTTAGGAACAACTGTTGTTCTTGATCAAAATGCGATTCTAGGTTTAATTACTGATGGTGATTTACGTAGAATGCTAGAAAATGGTACAGATTTATCGGGAGTACTAGCCAAAGATATTATGAGTGTAAATCCTAAAAGTGTTCAGAAAGAGACGCTTGCAGCTGAAGCACTTGCGATTATGGAAGTAAATAATATTACTCAGCTTATAGTAATTGATAAGGAGACATATGTGGGAATTATTCATTTACATGATATTTTAAAAGAAGGAATTTTATAAAATGAATACAAATAAAGCAGACATGTCCTTTTTAGAACATTTAGGAGTCCTTAGAGGGCATCTAATTCGATCTGCAATTGCTGTTCTTATACTGACTGTATTGGCCTTCATCAATAAGAGCTTTCTGTTTGATGAATTGCTATTAGCATCTAAAGAACCCGACTTTATAACCTATAGAGCTTTGTGTAGAGTATCTGAGTGGTTTAGCCTGGGAGACGTTCTTTGCATAACTGAACAACCATTTATTCTTATGAATGTGGATATGTCTGGGCAGTTTACAATGCATTTATGGGTGGCTTTTATAGCAGGAATCATTATTGCATTCCCTTACCTAATCTGGGAGTTGTGGCGATTCATTAAACCCGCATTGCACGCTACAGAATCCAACTATACTTCGGGTATCGTTTTTATGATTTCCTTCTTGTTTATGACTGGAGTTTGTTTTGGTTATTATATGATTGCACCGCTGTCTGTGAATTTTCTGGGTTCTTATCAGGTAAGTGAAATGGTATCAAATCAAATTAATTTAAGCTCATTTATCAGTACTGTAACCACAATTACTTTTGCTTGTGGGTTAATATTTCAATTGCCAATAGTCGTTTATTTTTTAACGAGCTTAGGGCTGTTGTCACCCGAGACAATGAGACAGTTTCGTTCTCATGGCGTTGTGGGGGCATTGGTTATTTCTGCTATTATTACTCCTCCAGATTTATCGAGTCAAATTTTGGTGACTTTACCATTATTGGTTTTATATGAAATAAGTATTTATGTTTCGAAGTTTGTATTAAAACGATCTAAATCTAAAAATGAAATTACGTGCCGAACAAATAGTTAAGACTTATAAAGAACGCACTGTTGTAAAAGGGGTTAGTTTAGAAGTCAATCAAGGTGAAATTGTAGGTTTATTAGGTCCTAATGGAGCTGGAAAAACTACATCTTTTTATATGATTGTAGGTCTAATAAAACCGAGTTCGGGAAAGGTGTATTTAGATGGTGAAGACATCACAACTAACCCAATGTATGTACGGGCTCAAAAAGGAATTGGTTACTTAGCACAAGAGGCCTCGGTTTTCAGAAAACTTTCTGTTGAAGATAATATTAAGGCTGTGTTAGAAATGACTAAGTTATCTAAGATTGAGCAAAAAGATAAGTTAGAAGAGCTTTTAAATGAGTTTAGTTTACAACATATTCGAACAACACGAGGTGATTTGTTATCTGGTGGAGAGCGTAGAAGAACAGAGATTGCAAGAGCTTTAGCCGTAAACCCTAAATTTATCCTTTTAGATGAGCCTTTTGCTGGGGTTGACCCAATTGCTGTAGAGGACATTCAATCAATTGTATATCAGCTTAAAAAGAAGAATATTGGGATTCTAATTACTGATCATAATGTTCAAGAGACTCTTTCGATAACCGATAGAGCTTATTTACTTTTTGAAGGTAATATCCTTAAAGCTGGAACTGCTGAAGAATTAGCAGCCGACGAACACGTTCGTAGGGTTTATCTAGGTCAGAATTTTGTTTTACGCAAGTCATAAGGAGTTTTATCCCCAGAATTGTTTTATCCTTCGAGAAACCTAAGAATGATATTTCTTTTGCGTTTTTACACTTATCAGTCTGTGCCTGTCGAATACTTACTATTCACCATTTATGTTTTCCGTCTCACGGTTTCCTAAACACCAGAGATAAAATCAAATAAAGAATTACGATAAGTGGTATTGCAGAGAACTGTAATAAAGCTAATAATAGAATTGCTAATCCGATAAACACAAACCTGAGTTTATTGTCGGCAAACTTTAAGTTTTTAAATTTTAATGCAAAGAGAGGGATCTCTGAAACTAAAGTTAGTGATAGTATAATAGTTAGTCCGATTAGAACCTCCGGCATTTCAATAATAGATGCTATAAAGCTGTCTGCATGGAAGGTGCTAATTAGTGGAAACGATATGAAAATCAAGCAATTTACAGGAGTCGGTAATCCAATAAAACTTTCACTTTGTCTTTCATCAATATTAAATTTCGCTAATCTATAAGCAGAGAAAGAAGGTATGGCAAGTGCAATAAAAGAATAAGTACTTAAAGAACTCGCTTCTAAAAGGTGAAAAACAACAGAGCCAGGAACAACTCCAAAGCTAACCATATCGGCTAATGAGTCTAATTCTTTACCCATTGGCCCAGAGACTTTTAATAGGCGAGCGGCAGCACCATCCATAAAATCAAATATGGCTGCAAGCCCTATAAGATAAGCTGCAAAGACTAAATTATTATGAAAAGTAAAGTACAAAGCAATACAGCCACAAATAAGATTTGATATTGTTAGGAGGTTTGGAATGTGTTTTAGCATCTGAAACTTATATTTGTAACAAATTAAAGCAATTTATTGCGATTGAATTCGAAAATATGAGATTTGTAAAACATATTCTTTCTTGCCTTTTATCTGTATTGTTGTTTTTTATTTCTTGGCCACCCAACTCTTTGCCAGGATTTATCTTTATTGCTCTAGTACCTTTATTATGGTTGGTTTTTAATTTTGATCAGCAAAAAAGAAGATTTTCTTCTTGGTCACTGTTTGGGTATTTGTTTTTCACCTTTTTCTGTATCAACTTCTCTTTAACTTCTTGGTTAATGAATGCCCATTGGGGAGGTGGATTATTCGCCTCTATTTTCAATGCTTCATTAATGTCTACAGTATTTGTATGTGTTTACAAGCTCAAAAAACAAATGGGAGATAAACACGCTTATTTGACATTTTCTATATTATGGTTAGCATTTGAGTATTTACATCTCAATTGGGAAATGACCTGGCCTTGGATGAGTTTAGGGAATGTATTCGCAGAACAGACTTCTTGGATTCAATGGTACGAATACACAGGTGTTTTAGGGGGCTCATTATGGGTGTTGTTAATTAACTCTTTAATCTATTATTGCTTAAGTAGAATCGTTGAAGGACAATCAGTCATTAAACCAATAGTATTTGTACTCGCATTTTTATTTATTCCTTTATGTAAGTCGAATCAACTTGTTTCAGATTTTGATATCAATTCTGGAGATCGTGTAAATATTGTGATTGTACAACCTAATTACGAGCCTCATTTTGAAAAGTTTAAAGTTTCTCAACAATTACAATTGCAAAGAGTAGAGGGATTATTAGATTCTGTATGGCTAAGGAATCCAGATTTGATTGTTTTGCCAGAGACTTTTATTACAGATTGGATTTGGGAAGCAAGAATCGAAAGTTCTCCTGTAATAGAGAGAATGAAGTTATGGCTAAATGAGAGCCCTGAAACACAAATCTTAACCGGAGCATCTACGGGTAGAGTTTTAAACGGTGTAGATAATTTAAAATCTACGGCAAGAAGAAGCATAGGAGGGACTTGGTATGAGGTTTTTAATACGGCATTGCTTATCTCTGTAGATAAACCTACTCAAATATTTCATAAATCTAAATTAGTTCCAGGGGCTGAAATGACTCCATTTTCATCCATCTTAAAACCATTTTTTGAAAATTTCCCAATTGAGATTGGAGGAACCATTGGTAACTTTGGAGTAAATGATTCGATATTTAATTTAAGAACACATCAAGGGGATATCGCATCGATGATATGTTATGAATCTGTTTTTGGGGCCTATGTAAGTGAATTTGTAAATGAAGGAGCAGACTGGATTTGTATTATCACAAACGATGGCTGGTGGAAAGAAACTTATGGACATCAACAGCATAATGCTTATGCGCGTCTTAGAGCTATTGAAAATAGACGATATGTGGTTCGTTCGGCCAATACGGGTATTAGTTCTGTGATTAATCCTCAAGGAAGGGTGGAACAATTTTTGCTCTATGGCGAGAGTGGAATTATAGAAGCGAGCATCATAAAGTCTAATAAACTAAGCTTCTATTCAAGGTATGGAGATTATATTGGAAGACTTGCTTCCTTTTTAGCAATTATTTATCTTTTGCAATTGGTTCTCACCTATCTGAAAAACGATAAAATTGATTTAAAAAGTCTGAAAAAATGAAAATTTATAAACTGCTATTGACCTTTTTGGTTGCAACATTATTTTTTGGTGGATGTAAAAAAGAAGCCTTAGTTCATATCTGTAAAAAAGGCCCAATTCATTTGTCATTTAATACATTGGTTGATGGAGAGCAATTTGTCTTAAATGACACATTGTATGATGATTATTTGGGTAGAAAATATCGTGTAGAGTTATTGAAGTTTTATCTATCAAATTTATCTTTAGAAAAAGCCGACGGAACCAGGACAATTTTAAGTGATGTGAATCTTATTGATTATAATACGTATTCCTTATTGGATATAAGTGCTGAAGTTGATACTGGCTTATACGTTAATTTACATTTTGGAGTAGGACTAGATTCATTGATGAATGCTTCAGATCCGGCCGATTTCTCTTCTTCACATCCATTAAGCATCGCACAGAATACCTATTGGACTTGGGCTTCAAAATATAAATTCTTTATGCTAGAAGGTCGTGTAGATACATCAGGTGCCCAAAATCCAGATGTTATTTTTTCATATCATTCAGGATTCGATAGTCTATACAGAGAAATTACGATTCCTATCGAGGATCTTTTTGTAACAAGTGATGGTGATTCTCTTGTTTTAGAATTTGATTTAGGTACTTCAATTAATGGCGATTCTGGAGTTATTGATTTTGTTGAAGAAAGCTTTTCTCATTCAGAATCAGATTTTGAGATAGTCGAAAGAATTTCTAATAATCTAGTAAACGCATTTTCAATTAATCAACATTAAGCTCTTATGAAAAAGTTTTTTTTACTCCTTATTGCTCTTATTTACAGCAATTTGTATGCACAAAATGATACTCTTCAGATTCAAGCTCAAGAGGATGCACAGCTAACTTGGTATGGTAATTACGATTCAAATGTTGTCTTTCCAGTCGAGGGCTCTTATGAAAAGATAATTATGGATTTCACTATGGGATGTGCTGACGGGGGATGTTCTCATTGGGATTATACTGTTTCAATATACTTAATGGAACCCACAGGCTTGTTAGATTCGAGTATTTCAGTTTTAGATACGATAAGCTTAGAGCCAATAGTCGTGGATACTACTTGGGCTGTTTATGAAGTGTTAGAGAAGTTTGAGCTAGGGAGGTTAATTACACCTTATGGAAACTATATGGACTGGGTACAACCTACAGATCCAAATGATATTTTTGATGATTCTTGGGAGCATTTATATCAATTTGATGTAACTGATTTTGCACCTTTATTACAAGATTCATCTTTAATTAGAGTTCACTATGGAGGTTGGTCTAGTGGTTTTAGTGCAACTGTAAAATTTGATTTTATTGAGGGTACACCCCCAAGAGAAGTTTTGAATGTTGAAAACATGTATCCCGTAGGAGGTTATTCATATCAAAGTTTAGCTGATGATGTAAGCTATCCATCAGTTGTTAAATCTTTTGAAGATAACGTTGAAGGATTAGCTGTAAAATCTTATGTGTCGGGTCATGGTCATGAAGGTCCTCAAAATTGCTGTGAATGGGTTTCTAAACAACATGGAATTTCAATTAATAATGAAGAAATTTATCAATGGTATGTATGGAAAGATTGTGGGATGATCCCAGTTTATCCACAAGGAGGAACTTGGCCTTTTGATAGAGCTGGATGGTGCCCTGGTACTACTGTTGATGAGCAAATTAGTGAGTTAACTGATTTTGTAGACCTAGATTCTGAAGTACTAATTGATTATAATGTTCAACCTTACTCTGATAATGGTGAAGAAGCAGGTTCTTTTATAGTATCGAACACCTTATTTACTTATGCAGGAATAAATTTCTCTAATGATATAGAGGTTTTAGATATACTAAAGCCTACCAAAAAGGATAAATGGAGTCGAATGAATCCTATTTGTGCAAATCCAATTATTGAAATAAGAAATAGAGGCTCTGAGTTTTTAACGAATGTTATTATCGAATACGGTATTGAAGGAGGAGAATTATCAACCTTTGAATGGTCTGGTGCTATGGAGTTTATGGAAACTTCCTTGGTTGAATTACCTGCACCAAATTGGAGTGGTGCAAATGAATCTTCTAAGTTTATTGCTACGGTCATTTTAGAAGATGATGAGTATTTAAATAATAATTCTTTAAGTTCTGATTTTGATATTCCAGAAGTATTACCGAGTGAGTTTGTTTTTGAATTTAAAACACAATCAAATTATAACTCAACTAACCGAGCAGCCCAAAGTTCTTTTTATGTTTATGACATGAATGGTGATGTGGTGTTTGAACATTATTCGGGCTTAGTAGCTAGTACTTGGTATAAGGATACTTTAAATCTTCCATTTGGTTGTTATGAAATTGTTTTCGAAGATTCAGCAGAGGATGGTGTAAACGAACACTGGTATTATGGTGAGTCTTCCTCTGCTGCAGGGAAAGTTCAAATTCGAAATATGGATGGGGGTATTTTTAAAAAATTCCCTGATGATTTTGGTCAACAAATAGATTTTAGATTTACAGTTGATTATCCTCTTGAAATAAATAATCTTAATAAAGGCAGTTTTGATGTGTACCCAAACCCTGCAGATGATTATCTGGTTATGAGTCTTTCATTGCCTCAGATTGAAGATGTAGTTTTTGCATTATTTAATAATTTGGGTGAAGAAGTATATCGATCTCAAAGAGGTGATTTTTCTGTTGGTAATGAAACGATAGATACGAGTCATTTAACTGCCGGAATTTATTATTGCAAAGCAATAACTTCAACCATGGAGCAAGTAAAGAAATTTGTTTTGGTTGAGTAAGAAGCGTTTTCTTTAGAGACAAAGGCTTTTCATTTATTTGAAGGGCCTTTTTTTATTGAATTTATTTTTTACTATATTAAGTCTTTAATAGAATAATACAAAATTATGTTAGTAAAAATCTACGGTAGTGCCGTACATGGTATAGGTTCTACAAAAATCACTATTGAAGTAAATATTTCTAGAGGAGCTAAATTCATTCTTGTTGGATTGCCCGATAATGCCGTAAAGGAATCTAAAGAGCGTATTCATGTAGCCTTGTATAATCAGGGCTACCGATGGCCTGGATTTAAAGTTGTTGTGAACATGTCTCCTGCAGATATTCGAAAAGAAGGTTCTGCTTATGATTTACCGATTGCCATGGGGGTATTAGTTGGTTCTAAGCAGTTAATAGCCGAAGAGATCTCCTCATATGTAATTATGGGTGAAGTTTCTTTAGATGGCACCATTTTACCAATTAAAGGAGCTTTACCGATTGCAATACAAGCTCGAAAAGAAGGGTTTAAAGGTTTATTACTTCCATCCGAAAATGCAAAGGAAGCCGCTATTGTAGACGGCTTAAAAGTTTACGGTATGTCTACCATTGAGGAGGTATGTAGTTTTTTTAAAAACCCAGAGGAGGTAAAGCCTGAGTTCGTAGATACTCGTGCAATTTTTCAGCAAGAACAAACGATAAACTCTAGTGATTTTTCAGAAGTTAAAGGACAGCAAAACATCAAACGTGCTTTAGAGATTGCTGCCGCAGGCGGACACAATGTTATTTTGATTGGACCGCCAGGAGCAGGGAAGACCATGTTGGCAAAACGTTTCCCAAGTATACTTCCTCCTTTAACTTTGGGAGAAGCTCTGGAGACTACTAAAATTCATTCGGTTGCAGGAAAGCTAAACGGACATTCTTCCTTGGTGGCTTTGCGACCTTTTCGCTCCCCTCATCATACCATTTCTGATGTTGCATTAGTAGGCGGTGGGTCAATTCCGCAGCCTGGAGAAATTTCTTTAGCGCACAATGGCGTTTTATTCTTAGATGAATTGCCAGAATTTAAGCGTACAGTTTTAGAGGTTATGCGTCAGCCTCTAGAAGATAGAGTTGTAACAGTTTCACGTTCTAAGTTTAGTGTAGAGTTTCCTGCGAGTTTTACTTTGGTAGCATCTATGAATCCTTGTCCTTGTGGCTATTATAATCATCCTGATAAACAATGTGTTTGCGGACCTGGTTTGGTTCAGAAATATTTAAATAGAGTTTCGGCTCCCCTATTAGATCGTATTGATTTACACGTGGAAGTTACCCCAGTTAGCTTTGATGAATTAACAGATACTACAAATTCAGAATCGAGTTCGGAAATTCGTAAAAGAGTCATTACAGCAAGAAACTTTCAACAGTCAAGGTTTAGTGATAATGGGATTCACTGTAATGCTCAGATGAATACCTCTACTTTAAAAAAGCACTGTGTAATAGATGAAGAAGCAATGAGTATTTTAAAGTTAGCGATGGATAAATTGGATTTGAGTGCTCGTGCTTATGATAGAATATTAAAAGTATCGCGTACAATAGCCGATTTAGATAAAAGTAAAAGTATACAAACGGTTCATATAGCCGAAGCTATTCAATACAGGAGTTTAGATAGAGAGGCTTGGGCAGGATGATCTTGTTGTAAGTTTTGAGCTGAAAGTTGAAAGTTGAAAGTTGAAAAAAAAAGCTTCTCGCATCGCGAGAAGCTTTTTTTATAATATCCACAGTTTCCTGTATTCTGATTCCTTAGTCCTGAATTAATCATTCAAGATTAAAGGCATACCATTTTCACCAGAACCAATCACAACAACTTTAGCGTTATTGGATTTTGAAAGAGCTATGGTAGCTTCAATACCACGCATTTTTAATAGGCTAGGCGTAAGCGAGCTGTTGATGATTTTATTGGCAGCAGCTTCACCAGAAGCAGCAATACGTTTTCTTTCCGCTTCACTTTCTTCCTTGTCTAATCTGTAACGGTAAGCAGAAGCTTCTTGTTCTTGCTTTAACTTATCGTCAATAGCTTGACGAATTTTTTCTGGAAGACGAATAGAACGAATTAATAAGGCTTTCATGATTACGTTATTCTCAGCAAGAATAGTCTTCGTTTCGTTAATAATTGTTTCCTCAACTTCGTTACGCTTCGTAGAGTAAATTTCTTCTGCTTCATAACGCCCCATCACTTTACGAACAGCAGAACGTACTTCAGGAATTACCAATCTATCTACATATGATCTACCAAACTCTTCGTGTAAGTATCCAATTTTTTCATAAGTAGGATTGTAACGAACAGTGATGTCGATAGCCATTGAAAGACCATTCTTATCAAGAATGTCCATACTTTCTTCTACTTTTTGCTCTTTAACTTCATAAACATAAATGTTGTTCCAAGGAGCAATCAAGTGAAAACCTGGTTGAAAGATTTGTTCTTTGTCTAAACCGGAAGTGAATTTTCTAAAGATAATAGCTCTTTCACCTGGATTGATGGTAACAGCAACCTGAGAACCTACCAGCATTAAAATGAAAAACACCGCACCAGCGATAACGATAAATGGATTTACTTTTTGATTCATTTTTTAATTTTTTAGTTAATGTGTACCTAATCTCTTACGGATTGTCCATTCAAGAATTAAACTAAGTAAAAGTAATAAAAAGATTGATTTTTGTTGGATTAAATCGCTTAACTGTTTGCTAAAATATACTTGAGATTGTGCTTTAACATTATTTGCGATAATTTCAGCATAATTATCAAAGTCTTCTTTCTGAATAAGAAGCCCCTGAGTATTATCGCTAATTTTCTTTAAAGTTGCCCAATCAGCTTCTAGCTTTTGTTGTTCTAATTGTGAGTCTAAAACAGCAAATGTTCCTGTTTGCTCTGTCAGTTCGTCTTTAAATTTTGAGACAACTGTAAACTGATAGATACCTTCGTTTAGGTAGTCGATACTTGCATTGTAAGTAGTTCCTCCAGAATTTAAAGTGTAGAGGTATTCAGTTTTCTTTTCATCGGTTAAATACAAGCTCAGTTCAGCAGCATCAATTAATTGATAATTGTCATTATATAACTGCGCATCCAGCCGGAAAGAATTCCCTTGGTTTACTATTTTTAGATATTGTAAACGAAGTTTGCGTTTGTCTTTATTTAAGGTTAAATACTGACTGAGTGATTGAATCCATTCATTGAAATTTGCATGAGTTTCATTCTTTTTATAGTCGAACAATTTCCATTTCCAAAGTCCTTCGGCAAGCAATACAGCTATTTGTTTTTCATCTTCCTCTGCAAAGAATAGTAATTCTTTATTGGTGTTGATACTTTCAATTTTCTGTTTAAATAAAGTATGTTCAATTTCTTTATTTATCAGTTCTCCAAAAGGAGCTTGTAGAGGTGGTGCTTCTTGAATAAAGTCTTTACAAGCTTGACTTAATTGAAAAGGACTGAAATTATCATTGATAATAGGGAAGACTTCCTGCATAGAGTTCTTCGTTTTCACTTCCACCAAATTTTGAATTTGATTGAATTGAGACCACTTTGTACCTTTTCCACCGATAAAGAACACAGAGGATTCACTCTCAAGAATCCTACTTAATAAGTCTTCATTTCTTTTTGTGTAATCTGGGATTTGATGAAGAATCACCAGGTTAAAGGCTTCAATTTCTTCTTTAAATTGGTGTAATAAACTACTTGTAACTTGATAGTTTTCACCTTCTTCTAGAGCCGATTTTAAAGCGGCAATATCAGGATGTGGAGCAGAAGAAAGAATGAGAATATTTTGAAGGTTATTTAAGACTTCGATGGCTATTCTATGCGTGTTGTTTTTTGTATTTTTTTCTTCTTCAAAAGAGCTTATACTAATGTCATAGTATTGAATTCCTTCATCTGTAGCCTCAATAAATATTTGTTTTGAAACCGGAGTTTGAGTAGCTAATTTCACTAACTCCTCATATACTGTTTTTCCTTTATGGGTAATAAGAATTCTATGTTCAGTGTCAGAATTAAAATTACTAAGTACTTCAAATTCTACAGGGAATTCATTTTGGAAATAAGCAATCTCATTGTGTCGTACCGATTCTATGCTTAAATCTCGTTGTATGGCTGTATCCCCTATTGCAAGTGTAAAAACAGGAGCCTTAAGTTCTGTGATTTGATAATATGGATTCGTTCCCTGATTGTAATTTCCATCTGAAGAAAGAATAATTCCGGCTAGATTTCTATTGTGAAATCGATTGTTTATATTCTTAAAAGCTTTAGCTATATCTGTACTCTTTCCAGTGTATTTAGCATCAACACCTTCTTTAATAGAATCGCTAAAGTTATAGATGTACACATCGAACTCCTGTCCTAGTTGCTTATTATTTTCATCAATAAGCGCTATAAATTCATTTTGATAATAGTTGGAATCCGTATGGTTAAGAATAGAAGAGGAGGCGTCTTGTAAAAAGACAAGAATTGGTTTTTCAACCTGCTTAATTTCATTGAGCCATTTAGGCTTAAATAGTAGGAGTATGATTATGCTTATTGAAATAAATCGCAATGCAATCAAAATATATTTTATTGAACTGCTTGTCGATTTAAAACGGCTATCCTTATGGTAGATAAATAAAGCAAGCAGCAACGATAAAATCATTGCTGCTGCTAGAATAATTATTGGATGTTCAAATTGAAGCATCTATACTTTTGGGTCTTAAGTTAACATTCCACCACAAACGTGAAGTGTTTGTCCTGTAACATAAGCAGACATATCCGAAGCCAAGAACACAGTTGCGTTTGCTATATCTTCAGGAGAACCACCTCTTTTAAGAGGGATTGTATTACGCCACTCTTTAATAACTTCTTCGCCTAATTTTTCAGTCATTTCAGTTTCGATAAACCCAGGAGCAATGGCATTACAACGAATATTACGCGAACCTAATTCAAGAGCAATAGATTTAGTAAATCCTATTACACCTGCTTTAGAAGCTGCATAGTTAGACTGACCGGCATTACCTTTAACTCCAACAACCGAAGTCATATTTACGATAGATCCCGAACGTTGCTTAAGCATAGTTCTTTGTACCGCTTTAGTCATATTGAAAATAGACTTTAAGTTGACTTCCATCACTCTGTCAAAGTCCTCTTCGCTCATGCGCATCAATAAATTATCTTTAGTTATACCAGCGTTGTTTACCAAAACATCAATCGAATCGAAGTTTGCTAGAACGTCTTTTATTAAAGCTTCAGCATCGTCCATTTTAGAAGCATCAGATTTATATGCTTTAGCTTTTACACCATAAGCTTGAAGTTCTTTTTCGATGGCCAAAGCCTTTTCTTCTGAAGAAACATAAGTAAATGCAACGTTAGCACCTTGTTCTGCTAATTTTATTGCAACGCCTTTTCCGATACCACGAGTAGCACCTGTAACGATAGCCGTTTTCCCTTCTAGTAATTTCATGTATTGAATCTTTGTTTTTCGTTCTCTTAACTAGATAAGAGGAACTATTTCTTTTTGATGAAACTTTGAATATGTGTTACATATTGCTCTGGAGTCATATACTCAAATCCTGTTTGTCCCAGTAAATTTGTTTCTGAGTCCATTACGATTACTGTAGGGTAACCTTGGATTTTAAATTTACGTGCTAGGACTAATTGCTCTTTTGGTAAATCTCTTCTTCCACGTGGGAAATCAAGCTCTAATAAGATTAAATTCTCTTTAGCATATTCGATAAAAGGCTGCTGACTAAGAATTTGTTGGTCTAATTTTTTACACCAGCTACACCATTCTTTACCCGTGAAGAAGGAAAAAATAGGCTTTCCAGTTTCTTTAGAAATCTCTATCGCTTCCTGTACATTGGTTTGCCATAATTTTTCTGGTCCTTGATCCGTACTTGTATTCATTTGACATGAAATACTCAGTACTGTAAGTAATAAGAATACGATCTTTTTCATAAGTGAGTTTATCTTCTTCATCAGGCTAAAGTAGTGAATAATTATCAGTGAACAGTGCACAGTAAGTAGTTTGCAATTACAGTTTAAAGTTTGATTTTTTCAAATTTTTATTGAACAGGAAAGTGCAAAACTATTATCGATTGTAAAAGTCTTTAATTCTTGATAGCTAAGGGAGTATTAGGATAAAAAAACATGCTACTCATCGATAGACTCAGAGTAGCATGTTTTTAAATTATTAGGAAGCGTTCTTATGCAAGTACTTCTTTCATTTTAGAACCTAAATCTGCAGGAGATTTCACTACGTGAATTCCACATTCAGACATAATTTTCATTTTTGCTTCAGCAGTATCATCATCACCACCAACAATAGCACCAGCATGTCCCATAGTTCTACCTTTAGGAGCTGTTTGTCCAGCAATAAATCCAACTACTGGTTTTGTACCGTTTTCTTTAATCCAACGAGCAGCATCTGCTTCCATCGTACCTCCGATTTCACCAATCATGATGATACCTTCAGTTTCAGGATCGTTCATTAATAACTCAACAGCTTCTTTAGTTGTCGTTCCAATAATTGGATCTCCACCAATACCGATTGCAGTTGTAATACCTAAACCAGCTTTTACTGTTTGATCTGCAGCTTCATAAGTTAAAGTACCCGATTTAGATACAATACCAACTTTTCCTGTTTTGAAAACGAAACCTGGCATAATACCACATTTAGCTCCATCAGGTGTAATTACACCAGGACAGTTAGGTCCAATCAAACGACAGTCGTAGTTTGAAATATAGTTCTTTACAGTAACCATATCCTTTGTAGGAACACCTTCTGTAATACAAATGATTACTTTAATTCTAGCATCAGCAGCTTCCATAATGGCATCAGCAGCAAATGCAGGTGGTACAAAAATAAGCGTTGTATCCGCTTGTGCTTTTTGTACAGCTTCAGCAACTGTGTTAAATACTGGACGGTCTAAGTGGATTTGTCCACCTTTACCTGGTGTTACACCACCAACAACGTTGGTTCCGTATTCAATCATTTGAGAGGCATGGTATGTACCTTCTTTACCAGTGAACCCTTGAACAATTACTCGGGAATCTTTATTTACTAATACGCTCATTTGTCGTCTTTTTTTGCGAAAATTTTCGTTGCGAAAATAGAACAATATCATAGAATTATCAAGAAATAGAGAAGGGATTTATGAATTTGATGATATGAAAAATTGATGATTCCTAGGATGTCTCTAGATAGATTGTAAATTCACGCTTCACTCTTCACTGTTCACAGCTCACTATTTAGTATTTTTGCTCAAATTGATTATTAATGAAGAAAGATAATATATGTGCATTGGCAACAGGTTCCGGCATGGGAGCCATTGCTATCATTAGAGTTTCCGGACCCGATGCGATTGCTATTTGCGATCCACTTTTTAAATCGGTGAAGCAAGCCAAGCGTCTTTTGGACCAAAAAAGCCACTCTATACATTTGGGGACTTTTATGGATGAAGCTCATCTTATTGATGAGGTACTTGTTTCCATTTTTAAGGGCCCTAACTCTTATACAGGAGAGAATGTGGTAGAGATTTCTTGTCATGGATCTATATACATCCAAGAACAGATCCTTCAATTACTCATTCGAAAAGGTTGTCGCACTGCTGAGCCAGGAGAATTTACCTTCCGTGCTTTTATGAACGGAAAGATGGATTTATCTCAAGCAGAAGCTGTAGCAGATTTAATTTCTTCGTCTAACGAGAAGTCTCACGATTTAGCTTTGTCGCAAATGCGTGGAGGTTTTTCATCCGAGATTAATGCTCTGCGTGAGGAGCTTATTAAGTTTGCCTCTTTAATAGAATTAGAATTAGATTTCAGCACCGAAGATGTAGAGTTTGCCGATCGAAGTCAGCTAGAAGGTTTGTTAAATCGATTAAAGCAAGTTTTGCGTAGACTCATTGATTCTTTCGCGCTTGGGAATGTATTGAGAAACGGAATTCCTGTGGCTATTGTAGGGGAACCGAATGTGGGGAAGTCTACCTTGTTGAATGCTTTATTGAATGAGGAGCGTGCTATTGTATCGGAAATTGCCGGAACAACGAGAGATACCGTAGAGGACGAAATAATCATAGAGGGAATGAGTTTCCGATTTATCGATACGGCTGGGATTCGTGACACTGAAGATACTATTGAAAGTATTGGTATCGAAAAGACTTTCGAGAAAATCAAACAAGCCAAGGTAGTCCTATATCTTTTTGATGCTTCAACGGCGAGTTCGGAGAAGGTTCATTTAGAAATGAAAAAACT
>Ga0209495_1001054_pt1 | contig 19873 bp, 20 predicted proteins | sample EN1Hudsemesocosm_FD_184629 | JGI IMG/M metagenome (GOLD analysis project Ga0209495, IMG submission 184629) | Methane-oxidizing microbial communities from mesocosms in the Hudson Canyon - EN1E Hudson Canyon (SPAdes) (version 2) | ecosystem: Environmental > Aquatic > Marine > Cold seeps | place... | reverse complement strand
TATCTAAGATATTAGGAAAATAAATGTTTCGTTTTTTATTGTTATTGTTTTTATTAGTACCCTTGATTGAGATTTATTTTTTAATTCAAGTGGGTGAAGTGATTGGTGCAGGCTGGACTATTTTTGCCGTAGTTGCCACAGCGGTGATTGGTGCAGGCTTACTGCGTGTGCAAGGTGCTTCCACCTTATTAAGGGCGCAATCTAATATGCAGCAAGGTAGTTTGCCTGCAATGGAAATGATGGAAGGCATTGCATTAGCTGCAAGTGGTATGTTGCTACTGACACCAGGATTCTTTACGGATGCCTTCGGTTTTGCGTTGTTGATACCTGTAATAAGACAAGCATTGATTAAAAAGTTGTTCAGTCAAAGTCATTTTACGGTCCATGGACAGTCAATGTATTCACAGCGCAGTCATATGGATTCAACCATCATCGAAGGTGAGGTTGTCGATGATGAGCGCCATTTAAAATAATGGTATAGATCGAACTTCAGTCCAAGCTACCCCATCTGATCATCAAAATAGTGGGCGCGGACAAAGGACAAAAAAATTATATTTCGCCCTTGAAGTTTACTTTTACACCCCCATGTTTGGGATTCCTAGATTTTTTGTTAGACATTTTTTGAGGTTATATTGATGAATATTCGTCCCCTTCATGATCGTGTGGTTGTTCGTCGCACTGAAGAAGAAACAATGAGTGCTGGTGGTATCGTGCTTCCTGGTAGTGCAGCTGAGAAACCTGCGACAGGTGAAATCGTTGCAGCAGGTAACGGCAAAATTACTGATTCTGGCAATGTACGTGCTATGGATGTAAAAGTTGGCGATAAAGTATTATTCGGCAAATTTGCTGGTACGGAAGTTAAAGTTGATGGCGAAGATCTGCTCGTGATGCGTGAAGATGACATCGTTGCAGTCTTAGAAGACTAGTACATATTTCACCAACTATATATAAAGAATATTAAGAGGAATTATCATGGCTGCTAAAGAAGTCAAATTTGGTGCTGATGCACGTAGTTTAATGGTCAACGGTGTAAATACACTGGCTGATGCGGTAAAAGTAACACTAGGTCCTAAAGGCCGTAACGTTGTTTTAGATAAAAGCTACGGTGCTCCAACTGTAACGAAAGATGGTGTATCTGTTGCTAAAGAAATCGAATTAGATGATAAATTCGAAAACATGGGCGCACAAATGGTTAAAGAAGTGGCTTCTCATACTTCTGATGCAGCTGGTGACGGTACAACAACAGCGACAGTATTAGCTCAAGCTATTCTGCGTGAAGGCATGAAAGCAGTTGCTGCGGGTATTAACCCAATGGATCTTAAGCGTGGTATCGATAAAGCGGTAACAGCTGCAGTAACAGAATTAAAAAGCATGTCAGCATCATGTGATGATGATAAAGCGATTGCTCAAGTAGGTACTATTTCTGCAAACTCTGATACATCTGTTGGTGGCATCATTGCTGAAGCAATGCAAAAAGTAGGTAAAGAAGGCGTTATCACTGTTGAAGATGGTAGCGGTTTTGAAAACGAATTAGACGTAGTAGAAGGTATGCAGTTTGATCGTGGTTACTTATCTCCATATTTTGTAACAGATCAACAAACAATGACTGCTGATTTAGAAAGCCCATTTGTATTGTTATTCGACAAAAAAATCGCCAACATTCGTGATTTACTACCAACATTGGAAGCCGTTGCAAAAGCAAGCCGTCCATTGTTAATCATTGCTGAAGATATCGAAGGTGAAGCATTAGCAACATTAGTTGTTAACAGCATGCGCGGAATCGTTAAAGTATGTGCGGTTAAAGCACCTGGTTTTGGTGATCGTCGTAAAGCAATGCTACAAGATATCGCTACATTAACGGGTGGTGTTGTTATTTCTGAAGAAGTGGGTTTAAGCCTTGAGAAAGTAACATTAGATGATCTTGGTCAAGCTAAGAAAATTACAGTGAGCAAAGAAAACGCAACAGTAATTGATGGTGCTGGTTCTGCTAGCGACATTACTTCTCGTGTTGAAATGATTCGTTCTCAAATTGCTGACTCTTCTTCTGACTACGATAAAGAGAAGTTGCAAGAACGTGTTGCTAAATTAGCTGGCGGTGTTGCCGTTATCAAAGTTGGCGCGGCAACTGAAATGGAAATGAAAGAGAAGAAAGCACGTGTTGAAGATGCGTTACACGCAACTCGCGCAGCGGTTGAAGAAGGTGTTGTTGCTGGTGGTGGTGTTGCACTTGTTCGTGCTGAAAGCTCTCTAGGTGAATTGACTGGTGATAACCACGACCAAGATGTAGGTATCAAATTAGCACGTCGTGCAATGGAAGAGCCTTTACGTCAAATCGTTACTAATGCGGGTGATGAAGCATCTGTCATCTTAAATGAAGTTGCAGCTGGTAAAGGTAACTTCGGTTACAACGCAGCAACAGGCGAATATGGCGACATGATCGAAATGGGTATTCTTGACCCAACAAAAGTAACACGTACAGCATTGCAAAATGCGGGTTCTGTTGCGGGTCTAATGCTAACAACTGAAGCTATGATTGCTGAAGCACCTCAAGAAGCTGGTGCAGCTCCGATGCCTGATATGGGTGGAATGGGCGGCGGCATGGGTGGCATGATGTAACAAGAAGTTTTTACGAGTCGTTTTTTTCGCCAGTGAGGTATTAAAAATAGTCTCAAAATGCTCATTTACAGTAGTAAACTGCGCTTTTTTGATTATTTTTCTTGCCCTGACAAAAAATACTTATCGTGCTAAATGCTTGTTATGAAACACCCAGTTTGAATTGTTTTAAAAAAGCCTCAAGTATTTATTTGCTTGGGGCTTTTTTTTGTCTTATTGATGGTGGTTTTGAGGTAAGATTAACTTTTTATATTTCCACTGTTAAACTTAAGGGATCTTGCTGATGGCTATCGACCAATTATCTGAACAATGGCAGCAACTTTTGGCTGGTAACCCTTTACTTGATACGGCAACACCGGTGTTATCAGGTAGTGATTATGTGACTCAGTGGGGAAACCGACATGGCGAACGTGCTGGGGAGTTGTTGACTTCAGCTGATATCACTACGCTTTATGATGCTGAAGGTTATCAACAACGCTTAAAAGTCGTGCTTGAAGATGTGACTGATGAAACGGCGCTGCATCAAAAGCTTCGTCATTTTCGCCAACGAGAAATGGTGCGAATTATTTGGCGTGATCTTGCCGGCTGGGCAGATTTAGCTGAAACAGTACGTGATCTATCTGCTATGGCGGATGCCTGTATCCAACAATCCTTAGATATTTTGCACCAATGGCAATGTGAGGCTTTAGGCACGCCGTGTAATGCTGATGGAGAAGAGCAGCATTTAGTTGTATTGGGAATGGGTAAGTTAGGGGCGGGTGAGCTTAATCTATCGTCCGATATCGATCTTATTTTTACTTATCCTGATAGGGGTGAAACACAGGGAGGGCGTAAAAGCTTATCTAATGAAGAGTTCTTCACTCGCCTAGGTCGAAAGTTTATTCAATCATTAGATAATGTCACTATTGATGGTTTTGTGTTTCGAGTTGATATGCGCCTGCGTCCCTTTGGTGATAGCGGTGCATTAGCGGCTAGCTTTGATGCCATGGAAGATTATTATCAAACTCAAGGCCGTGAGTGGGAACGCTATGCGATGATCAAGGCGCGTGCCATTACGGGATCTGAGGCGGGTAAAAAAGGAATAATGGATCTTCTTCGCCCCTTTGTTTATCGTCGCTATCTTGACTACGGTATGTTTGATGCCCTGCGTGAAATGAAAGGCATGATTGCCGGCCAACTGCATAAAAAAGGCATGGAAGATAATATTAAGTTAGGCAGTGGTGGTATTCGGGAAATTGAGTTTATTGGCCAAGTTTTCCAGCTTATTCATGGTGGTCGAGATAAACCCTTACAACAACGTCCCATTTTAACTATTCTTGATTGTTTAGCGCAGCGAAATAGTTTGTCTGTGAATGCTGTTGAGGATATGAAGTTAGCGTATGACTTTTTACGCCGTACAGAACACCGTATTCAAGCATGGGCTGATCAACAAACTCATTTATTACCCAAAGAGGATGAGGCCAGAACTCGTATTGCTAGTTTAATGGGGTTTGCAGATTGGGCGAGTTTCACAACTGTTTTAGATGATCATCGCCGTAAAGTTCAGGGGCATTTTGAGCAAACTTTAACGGCGCCTCAAGCTGATTCTATAACGGATAATAAGGTGTCGTTATTAAACTCAGATGGTGATGCCAAAATGCACTATTTGCAGGAATTAGCATATACCGATGCGGAGGCCTGTTTAGATAAACTTGATCATTTACTGACATCGCATGCATGTAAAAACTTAGGCAATACAGAACGTGAACGTTTAGAAAGGTTATTGCCATTATTAGTGCAAGCCGCTGCACATGTTAAAAACTCAGATATCTGTTTAGCTCGATTATTGTCTTTATTAGAAGCGATTATGCGTCGTTCAGCCTATATGTCTTTATTGGTTGAAAATCCTATGGCGTTATCGCAATTGGTTAAGTTGTGTGCTGCGAGTCCTTGGATAAGTAATCAATTAACACGTCATCCGGTGTTGTTAGATGAGCTCTTAGACCCTCGTACTTTGTATGAGGTGCCAGCAAGGGCAGAGCAAGAAAAAGCATTAGAGGAATCTCTCGCAAGCGTCGATAAAGCTGATTTAGAACAGCAAATGTATTTATTACGAGAGTTCAAGCAGATAACGTCATTGCATGTTGCAGCAGCAGATGTAACAGATGTATTGCCTTTGATGCGAGTGGGTGACCAATTAACAGAATTGGCCGAAATTCAGTTAGATAAAGTGATGCAGTTAGCATGGCGACATTTAGTCACACGACATGGTCATCCACCTTGTACTGATAATGATGATTTAAACCAATGTGGTTTCACGATATTAGCTTATGGAAAATCTGGTGGTTTGGAATTAGGATATGGATCAGATTTAGATTTAGTTTTTTTGTTTGATGATGCCGCGAATCAAGGCGAAACAGATGGTGAACGACCAATAGATGCCTTAATGTTTTATACCCGATTAGCTCAGCGTATGATCCATTTACTAAATACAGTCACTGGTGGCGGCATATTGTATGAAATAGATATGCGACTTAGACCAAACGGTGCATCAGGTTTGTTAGTAACCGCAGTATCGGGATTTGAAGAGTATCAAAATACAGATGCGTGGACATGGGAACATCAAGCCTTAGTTCGAGCAAGATGTGTTGCTGGAGATGAGAATTTAACCCAGAAAATAAATGATATTCGCCAGCAAATTTTGGCTAAAAAACGTGATCACGATACGTTGATAACAGAAGTCAGTGAGATGCGTGCTAAAATGCGTGAGAATTTGGATAAGAGTTCCGATCAACTGTTTGATCTTAAGCAAGGTAAAGGTGGTATCACTGATATCGAATTTATGGTGCAGTATGCGGTTTTAGCATGGTCGGAAGCATTGCCTGAACTATTGGTTTATACCGATAATATTAGGCTTTTAGATGCATTACGAGACACGGATAAGCTGACCGAAGATGAAAGTTATATGCTAGCAGACGCATATCGTTTTTATCGTGGATTGGCGAATCATTGCGTATTACAAGAAATACCAGCAGTAGTAGCAATTGCAGATGCAGGAGAATATCCTTCGCAAGTACAAGCAATTTGGCAGCGCTGGCTAGGTTAATAAATAGAATAGTTTAAATAATGAGTGGAATGATAAGATTTTGCTCAATGAATTAGAGATAAGTAGGTAATTATGGCAACACCAACAATGGAAGATAGAGATGGCGTTATCTGGCTGGATGGCAAAATGGTGCCGTGGAGAGATGCAAAAGTACATGTATTAACACATACATTGCATTACGGTTTAGGTGTGTTTGAAGGTGTCCGTGCCTACAAGACAGATGAAGGCCCCGCTATTTTCCGCTTGCAAGAACATACTGATCGCTTATTTCGTAGTGCCAAAATAATGGGCATGGGAATGCCTTATGATAAAGACACGCTGAATGAGGCTCAAAAAGCAGTAGTGAGAGAAAATAATCTTGAATCTGCTTATCTTCGTCCGATGTGTTTTTACGGTAGTGAAGGCATGGGGATCCGTGCTGATAACTTACAAACACATGTCATGATTGCCGCTTGGGAATGGGGCTCATATCTGGGTGCTGAAAATATGGAAAAAGGGATTCGTATTCGAACCTCTTCTTTCACGCGTCACCATGTCAACATCACCATGTGTAAAGCCAAAGCAAATGGTAACTACATGAACTCAATTATGGCGTTACAAGAAGCTGTAGAGTGTGGTTATGATGAAGCTTTATTATTAGATGCCAATGGTTTTGTTGCTGAAGGCAGTGGTGAAAACTTCTTTATGGTGCGTGATGGTGTTTTATACACACCAACACTCACATCTGCTCTTGAAGGAATTACGCGTGAAACAGTCATGACTTTAGCTAAAGATATCGGTTTAGAAGTTGTTGAAAAACAAATTACACGTGATGAAGTGTATGTTGCTGATGAAGCCTTCTTTACTGGAACAGCTGCAGAAGTAACGCCTATTCGTGAGCTAGATAACCGTAGCATCGGTAATGGTGGTCGCGGTCCTATTACTGAACAATTACAAGCAATGTATTTTGATCAGGTTTATGGTCGTAGTGCCGTTTACCAAAACTGGAACTCGTTAGTATAAAAAAGAGTTAACCACAGAGGCATGGCGTTCACAGGGTAAAGATATTATCTGAGCTTTACTGTTGAATTTAAAGTAGTCTCAGGAATATGTATTTATACCTCAGTGTCCTCTGTGTCTCTGTGGTGAATTAGAAATAGAGAATAAATTTAGAGGGTGTAACACATGGCAGGTCATAGTAAATGGGCAAATATTCAGCATCGTAAAGGCGCTCAAGATGCTAAACGTGGAAAATTATTTACTAAATTTATCCGTGAGATCAGCGTTGCAGCTAAAGAAGGTGGTAGTGACCCTGTCAATAATCCACGCTTACGTGCTGCGATTGATAAAGCTTTAAGCGGCAATATGACACGCGATGTAATTGAACGCGCCACTAAGCGTGGTGCGGGTGAGCTTGAAGGTGTGAGTTACGCTGAAATTATTTACGAAGGCTATGGTCCAAGTGGAATCGCGATTATGCTGGACTGCCTAACTGACAATAAAAACCGTACTGTAGCCGAAGTTCGCAATGTCTTTACTAAACGTGGCGGCAATATGGGTACTGATGGCTCTGTTTCCTATCTGTTCAGTAAGAAAGGTATTATTTCTTATGCTGAGGGTACGGACGAGGATATTGTAATGGAAGCTGCACTAGAAGCTGGAGCAGAAGATATTATTACTAATGATGATGGCACCGTTGACGTTTTTACGACACAAGCTGATTATGCGGCGGTAAAAGATGCATTAGATGCCGCAGGTCTAGAAGCAACCTCATCAGAAGTGACTATGCACCCTGAAACAACTGTCGGCTTAGATGTGAAAGATGCTGAAAAAGCATTAGCAATGATTGATGCCTTTGAAGATTTAGACGATGTTCAAAATGTTTACACTAATGCTAACTTCTCAGATGAAGTTATGGCTCAACTAGCCGGCGAATAAAAATGATCTCTTATTAATGACACGTATCTTAGGTATTGATCCCGGCTCAAGGAAAACGGGTTTTGGCATTATCGAATTAGATGGCCAAAAGATACATCACGTTATTAATGGCCGTTTGATGGTGGGAGATGGAGATTTCCCCGATCGTCTACGACAAATATTTGAAGGTTTGACTGACATTATTCAGCGTTATAAACCTGATATGGTTGCCATAGAAAAAGTGTTTTTACATAAAAACCCTGATTCGGCTTTAAAGTTAGGGCAAGCACGAGGTGCAGCAATTTGTGCAGGTGTTAGTCAGCACTTACCTGTGCATGAATATACGGCTACGCAAATTAAAAAAGCGGTAGTAGGCAACGGTCATGCAAAAAAAGAGCAGGTTCAATATATGATGTCAGTGATTTTAGCCTTACCTGAAACGCCTGATGAAGATGCGGCTGATGCTTTAGCGTGTGCTATGACTCATGCTAACCATGCCCCTGTTGATGGAAAAATAAACTCTAAATTACCGGAAGGTATGCGAACATCTCGTTCTCGTCGTGGTGGGAGATATGGACGATGATTGGACGATTACGCGGTATTATCATAGACAAACAGGCACCAGACTTAGTACTTGATGTGCAAGGTGTCGGTTATGAAGTGGCGGCACCAATGTCGACGTTTATTCATTTGCCCGCCATCAATGAAGAAGTCTCTTTGTTTACGCATTTAGTCGTCAGAGAAGATGCTCAATTATTGTATGGCTTTTCAACAACACGTGAACGATTACTGTTTCGTAGTTTATTAAAAGTGAATGGTGTTGGAGCAAAGTTAGCACTTACTATTCTATCTGGTAGTGATGTTGATGATTTTTCACGCAGTGTACAAGAAGGTGATGCTGTTAGTTTGACTCGGCTGCCGGGTGTAGGTAAAAAAACAGCCGAAAGACTCATTATTGAAATGCGTGACAGATTGAAAGATATTAGTGGTGCGATGGGACTGAAACCTGTTGTATCAGCAGCTGCCAAATTAGCAGGTGCAAAAGATGAAGCGAGTGATGCTTTGGTTTCATTAGGTTATAAACCTGCCGAAGCTGAAAAAATGATCCGAGGTTTGGATACGGATGGATTGAATACTGAGCAAATAATTAAATTGGCATTACAGCGGAGTTAGAAAAAGGCTGTGAGCATATACTCTTAAGATTTAAGTTAGTCTTAATTCTTTATAATTTATAATTTTTGAAACAAGCAGAGACACAACATGACAATTAAGCGAATCGGACACCGATATAGTGATAGCAAATCAGGTACAACCATTGATGTATGGTTTCCTCGTTCAAATAAAGAAATCGCACGAAGCTGTTTGGCGCAAAAAGTAGGCTTAATTAAAAGTGACTTTGTTGAAGTTGAAATTCAATCTGTTGATGATGCTCCAAAATCAGCGGAAGAAGCGTATTTGAGACTGCATTTATTATCAGAATGTGCAGTGAAACCGAATGAAATTAACCTTGAAGGTGTATTTGGATTACTCGCTAATGTTGCATGGACATCTGCTGGCCCTGTTTTACCTAATGAGGTGGAAAATCTACGTGAGCTGATTGCTGCTGAAGATCATCAGCTAAACGTAACATCTATCGATAAATTCCCACGCATGACAGATTATGTGATCCCAGAAGGCGTTCGAATTGGTAATGCCGATCGTGTGAGATTAGGTGCACATCTAGCATCAGGTACGACTGTAATGCATGAAGGGTTTTGTAACTTTAATGCCGGAACATTGGGTCATTCAATGGTTGAAGGGCGTATTAGTGCAGGCGTGGTTATCGGTGATGGTTCTGATATCGGTGGTGGTGCTTCGATTATGGGTACATTGTCAGGTGGTGGTACAACAGTTATCTCAATGGGTAAAAAGAACCTATTGGGTGCCAATGCAGGACTAGGTATTTCATTAGGCGATAATTGTATTATTGAGTCGGGTTTATACATCACAGCAGGTACAAAAGTAAAAATGCCTGATGGTGAAATTGTCTCGGCAAGAAAATTGTCAGGCCAATCAGGATTATTGTTTAGAAGACACAGTCAAACAGGTGCGGTTGAAGCTATCATGACAGATGGTTCATTATGGGGCGGTTTGAATACAGCGTTGCATAGTAACGACTAAAATCAATGGAGTCTGACCCCATTGATTAGACCCATTGATTACAAAGCTTGTTGATAAAACAATGGCGTTTTATTTTTGAATTGAATAGGGAGGAGGAATGAGTTCCTCATCAAAGAACAAGAAATTATTGAATTGGGTCGATGAAATGACCTCGTTATGTCAGCCTGACAATGTCGTTTGGTGTGATGGCACAGATGCTGAATGGAATGCCATGTGGGAGCTGATGCTCAAAAGTGGCACTGCCCTCAAGCTAAATGAAGACAAGCGTCCCAATAGTTATCTTGTTCGCTCCGTTCCCGCTGATGTGGCGCGTGTTGAAGATCGCACGTTCATTTGCAGCGCAAAAGAAGAAGATGCCGGCCCAACTAATAATTGGGCTAATCCAGTAGACATGCAACACACACTGAATGGTTTATTTTCAGGGTGTATGAAAGGCCGAACCTTATATGTCATCCCTTTTAGTATGGGACCTATAGGCTCTGATATTGCTCAAATAGGCGTTGAACTGACTGATTCGCCTTATGTCGTCACTAATATGCATATCATGGCGCGCGTGGGGCAAGCTGTTTTAGATGTATTAGGTGACGACGGTGACTTTGTGCCTTGTTTGCATTCAGTTGGTATGCCATTGGAGCAAGGCCAGAATGATGTGCCATGGCCATGCAATCCAGATAATCGCTATATTGTGCATTATCCTGAAAGCCGTGAAATTTGGTCTTTTGGTTCGGGTTATGGTGGCAACGCATTGCTTGGCAAGAAATGCTTTGCGTTACGCATCGCCTCATCTATGGGACGTGATGAAGGTTGGCTGGCGGAACATATGCTAATCCTTAAACTGACTAATCCCGAAGGTGATATCAAGTATATTGCGGGTGCGTTTCCGAGTGCCTGTGGCAAAACGAACCTAGCGATGTTAACGCCCACCATTCCTGGCTGGAAAGTTGAAACAATCGGTGATGATATTTGTTGGATGAAATTTGGTGAAGATGGCCAACTCTATGCCATTAATCCCGAGGCAGGATTTTTTGGTGTTGCACCGGGCACGAGCATGGGTTCAAATGCCAATGCAATGTTGACGATGGAAGAAAACACTATTTTCACCAATGTTGCGCTGACAGATGATGGCGATGTTTGGTGGGAAGGAATGACAGATGAAGCCCCAGAGAACTTAACGGATTGGAAAGGCAACGCTTGGTCTTCAGATAGCGCTGCGACCGCCGCGCATGCTAATGCGCGCTTCACTACGCATGCAGCTCAATGCCCCGTCATTGCAGAGGAGTGGGATGATCCTAAAGGTGTGCCGATCAGTGCTATTTTGATGGGTGGGCGTCGTGCTTCCGTTGTTCCATTGGTGACAGAAGCAAAAGATTGGAATCACGGCACTTTCTTTGGCACCATCATAGCCTCTGAAATGACTGCTGCCGCTTTTGGTAATATCGGCCAGCTGCGTCGTGACCCGATGGCAATGTTACCTTTTTGTGGTTATAACATGGCGGATTATTGGGGACATTGGCTGAGAATGGGCGAAACAGAAAATGCCAAGATGCCAAATGTTTATTACGTTAACTGGTTTCGCAAAAATGAAGCGGGCAAGTTTATGTGGCCAGGTTTTGGCGAAAATAGCCGCGTTTTAAAATGGATCTTTGAGCGTTGTAACGGCACAGCAGATGCTGTTGAAACAGAGATCGGTAATATGCCAAAACCGGATGACATCGGTTTTGGTGGAATGGGACTGGCAGAAGAAGATATTGCCAGCCTGATGCACGTTGATATTGATGGTTGGTTAGCCGAATTGGATGGTATAGAAGTCTATTACGCAACATTTGGTGAGCACTTACCTGTGGAACTCACCAAGCAAGTAAATCAGTTACGTAACCGTCTGCAAGCATCTAAACAGAATGTTGCTTAATCCCCAATTTGTGTCGACATAAAATACGTACTGGCTATTGTCGGTATTTTTAGGGAAAATAAACGAATGTTGATCTTATTCTCCCTCTCTAGTTATATGTATAAAGGCTTTTAATGGAACAAGATCGCTTTATTTCTGGCATCGCTCAAATGGACGAAGAGCATCAAGAGCAGACAATTCGTCCTGATACCTTGAGTGACTATATTGGTCAGCCTGTTGTGCGTGAACAAATGGAATTATTTGTCACTGCTGCCAGAAAGCGAAAAGAAGCTTTAGATCACACACTTATTTTTGGTCCTCCAGGTCTAGGGAAGACAACCTTGGCTCATATTATTGCCAATGAAATGGGGGTGAATTTAAAGCAGACTTCAGGGCCTGTTTTAGAACGTCCCGGTGATTTAGCTGCTTTACTGACCAATCTTGAACCAAACGATGTCTTGTTTGTTGATGAGATCCATCGCCTTAGTCCTATTGTAGAAGAAGTGTTATATCCTGCGATGGAAGATTATCAGTTAGATATTATGATTGGTGAAGGACCTGCTGCCCGTTCGATCAAGCTTGATTTAGAGCCCTTTACTCTCGTTGGCGCGACTACACGAGCGGGTTCCCTGACGTCACCATTGCGTGATCGTTTTGGTATTGTGCAACGCTTAGAGTTTTATAGTACGGCTGATTTGAGCACCATTGTTCAACGAAGTGCTAGAATTTTCGATGTTAGTTTAGATGCAAATGGTGCCCATGAAATAGCCCGCCGTTCACGAGGCACCCCTCGAATTGCCAACCGATTATTACGTCGTGTACGTGATTATGCTGAAGTGAAATTTGATGGAAAAATCACCGTAGAAATTGCACGACAAGCTTTAGATTTGCTCGATGTCGATGATAATGGCTTCGATATGTTGGATCGTAAATTACTGTTAGCCATCATCGAAAAGTTTGAAGGTGGCCCCGTCGGGGTTGATAACCTAGCTGCAGCAATTGGTGAAGAACGTGGCACGATTGAAGATGTATTAGAGCCTTTCTTAATTCAAGAAGGGTTTATTATGCGGACGCCTCGGGGCCGAGTGGCAACTAAACGTGCATGGTTACATTTAGGTCTGTCACCTGATTTGGCTGGAGACATTAATGATTGATTTTGAATGGCCAATCCGTGTCTATTATGAAGATACAGACAGTGGTGGTGTTGTTTATCATTCCAATTATTTGAACTTTATGGAGCGTGCTCGTACTGAGTGGTTGAGAAGTTTGGGTTTTGAGCAAGATGCGTTAATTACTGATCATCAATGTATCTTTGCTGTACATTCAATGCAGTTAAACTTCAGACGCCCTGCAAAATTTAATGATTCCTTGATAGTTCGCTCACATTTAATTAAAGCTGTGGGTGCTAGAATGGAGTTCGAACAAAAAATTTACCGTAATGATGAACTGTTGTGTGAAGCAATGGTCAAAATCGCGTGTTTAGATGCAAATCGGTTCCGACCTAAGTCGTTACCCTCATTTATTTTGATGGAGATTACAAAGTGAGCGCAGATCTTTCTTTGATAAGCCTTATTTCTGATGCCAGTCTATTAGTGAAATTAGTGATGCTAGTTTTATTGGCAATTTCACTCTATTCATGGAAACTGATTTTCAGTAAGCGCAGTGAATTGGCCGAGGCCAAATATAATGCAGACTCATTTGAGGACAAGTTTTGGTCAGGCAATGAGCTAAACCGCTTATATGAGGATATTTCTTCTCGCCCACACTCAAATAGTGGCATGGAAGGTATCTTTGAAGTGGGTTTTAAAGAATTTGTACGATTAAAAAAATCGAGTTCAGAAACCGCTCTAGTGCTAGAGGGTGCCCAACGGGTAATGCGAACGTCTTTGGCGCGAGAAATTGATAGATTGGAAATGTCTTTACCTTTTCTTGCCACAGCGGGTTCAACAAGTCCTTATATAGGCTTATTTGGAACCGTGTGGGGAATTATGAATTCATTTATTGCTCTAGGTGATGTGCAACAAGCAACTCTTGCTATGGTTGCCCCTGGTATTGCTGAAGCCTTAATTGCTACTGCGATGGGCTTGTTTGCAGCGATTCCAGCAGTAGTCGCTTATAACCGATATTCACATGAAGTTGAGCGACTCATTAATCGTTATGATACGTTCTTAGAAGAGTTTTCTTCTATTTTGCAACGTCAACATAGCTAAGTCGGATTTATCCTCATGGCGACTTACAAACAGCGACAACGTAATAAACCAATGGCTGAAATCAATGTGGTGCCTTACATTGATGTGATGTTGGTATTGTTAATCATCTTTATGATTACTGCGCCAATGTTAACTCAGGGCGTTAAAGTTGACTTGCCCCAGGCTGCTGCAAACGCTGTAGAATCACCAGATGAAAATAGTGAACCACTTGTTGTGTCTGTTGATGCTGAGGGCTATTTTTATGTTGCCATTGGCGATAAGCAAGATGAGCCAATTGATGCACAACAGCTAATGGTTAAGGTTGCAGCAGTATTGCGACGAAGTCCTAATACACCTGTAATGGTAAAAGGGGATAGTGCGGTAAATTATGGTCAAGTGGTGACAGTCATGGCCTTATTACAGAAAGCGGGCGCCCCAAGTGTTGGGTTGATTACTAAGCAACCAGAAATGGCGGGCGAGAAATAGCGTGATTAAGGATATTATTTCGGGCAGCTACTCACTACTACTACATATTGTCCTGTTAGGACTCTTTGTCATTGGTATGGAATCAACATCAACGCCACGCTTTATTGCTCAGCCGAAAGTAGATATTGTGCAAGCAACAGTGATGGATGAGTCTCAAGTATTAGATGAGATGGTTCGCCTACAAGAAATTGAAGATGACAAATTACAAAAAGAAAAAGATAGGCAAGCAAAAGTTGATGAAAAATTAGAAGAAACACAGCAAGAATTAGCACAAAAAGAACAAGAGTTTCTTGATCAACAAGAACGAGCGAAGATAGAACAACAGCAACGTGACTTAAAAACAAAACAAGAACAGGAAAAGATTAAAAACCTTGAACAGAAGCGTAAGCTTGAAGATGAAAAACGATTAAAAGCTGAAGTAGACCGTAAAAAAGAAGAGCAACGTAAGCAGCAAGCAGAAAAAGATCGTTTGGCGGCTGAAGAGTTAAAACAAAAAGCGGATGCAAAACGTAGAGAAGCTGAAGAAAAACAACGATTAGCTGAAGCGGATCGTAAAGCCGAAGAACAACGTAAACGTGATGCCGAAGAGAAAGCACGTATAGCCGAAGCCGATGAGAAAAAGAGACTTGCTAAATTAGCTGAGGATCGTAAAAAAGCAGAAGCACTTAAAAAGAAAAAAGAAGCTGAAGCACGTGAGGCTGAAGCAAAAAGACAGATGCAAGATAGTCTAGAAGCTGAATTTGCTAAAGAAGCACAAGAGCGAGAAGCAACGCGAGTAGCTGGCATTGTCGATTTGGTTGTGTTGCAAATTAAACAAAAAGTGAAACGCAACTGGAACCGTACTGGTACAACAAACAGCGGTCTACAAGCAACGTTACATGTAAAACTAATACCAGGTGGTGATGTCAAACAAGTTACCGTTATTAAAAGTAGTGGTAATGCGGTCTTTGATCGTTCTGCCGAAACGGCTGTTTATAAAGCGGCACCATTGCCTCAACCTAAAGATCCAAAAGCTGCAGCAGAATTACGAGATTTTCAATTTGTTTTTAAACCTGAGTAAGAAGGTGAACTAATGACTAAACGATGGTTATCCACCATTTGGCTATTACTGGTAGTAATGCCATGGCAAGCACACGCACTGATTATTGAAATCACGGGCGGTACTGAGTCAGCACTACCCATTGCCATTGTCCCTTTTGGTGGTGAAGGCTTTTCTGCTCCTGAAGATATTTCTGCAGTGATTCAGAATGATTTGTCTCGAAGCGGTCGTTTTGCTCCTTTGCCAGAAGCTGATTTGATTTCTCAGCCGCATGAAAAATCTGAAATTAATTTTAAAGATTGGCGTTTATTGCGTTCAGAAGGTTTGTTGGTTGGTAAGGTGAGTAGCCTTGACGGTGAAACATATCAAGTTCAGTTTCAGCTGTTTGATGTGTATAAAGGCCAACAATTAGTGGGTAAACGTTATCAAGTGCCAGCCTCAGGTTTACGTCGATTAGCTCACCAGATTTCTGATCAAGTTTATCAAGCATTAACAGGTGAGATCGGTGTGTTTTCTACACGGTTGGCATTTGTTTCTATTGTTAATAATGCGAATGGTAGTAAGAAATACTCTCTGCAAGTATCGGATTCTGATGGTGCGAATCCACGAACAGTTTTACAATCAAAACAACCTATATTGTCGCCAAATTGGGCTTCGGATGGTGAGCGACTAGCTTATGTTTCATTTGAAAATGGCAAAGCAGAAGTATTTGTTCAAGAGATGCGCAGTGGTCGTCGAAATTCAGTGGCGGCATTTAAAGGCTTGAATAGTGCCCCAGCTTGGTCTCCAGATGGAAAAAAGCTGGCATTAACATTGTCGAAAGCGGGTAACCCTGAGATCTATATATTGGAATTAGCTTCAGGTAAATTATCGCGTGTAACTCATAATTCCCAAGCAATTGATACTGAAGCTGTTTGGATGCCAAATAGTCGAGAATTATTATTTACTTCAGATCGTGGTGGGCGTCCACAAATTTATAAAGTATCTGCTGACGGAGGCCGTGCCAAGCGAATAACCTTTGAAGGTCGATATAATGCCTCGCCAGATATCTCATCAGATGGTCGCACTTTAGCTATGGTGCATGGCCTGAATGGCAAGTTTTATATTGCTGTGCAAGATTTAGATTCTGGTGCAGTATTAGTTTTGACTGAAACAGGACGAGATGAATCGCCAAGCTTTGCGCCTAATGGTCGTATGATCCTGTATGCTACTGAGCAAAAAGGTCATGGTGAATTAGCAGCAGTATCTGTTGATGGGCGGATTCATCAACGTCTAGGAGAATCTGGTCGTGATGTGCAAGAACCAGCATGGTCACCAATAAGAAAGTAACGAGCGTTTGAGGAGAATTTAAAATGAAATTATTAAAGTTAACGGCAGTATTATCCACAGTAGTTTGGCTTTCTGGTTGTAATACCTTAGGTTTTGGCAAAGATGACCCTAATGAAGCAGTAGAAGGGGGTGAGGTCGCAGTTGAGGATCGTAATGCTGATTCATCTGGCATTGATGGCGATAACGCATCAGGTACTGATCTTGATGGTGCAGAAACTCAAGTAATTGTTGGTGATGACGAATTTCACGGTGGTGATGTATTAGATGATCCTAATAGCCCATTATCAAACCGCGTTGTCTATTTTGAATACGATAGCAGTACTGTCCGCCAAGAAGACATTGCAACATTAGAAGCTCATGCCGCTTATTTGGGTGAAAATGTAAATGTCACAATTCGTTTAGTAGGTCACACCGACGAACGAGGTTCTCGTGAATATAATCTTGCTTTAGGTGAGCGTCGTGCTTTAGCTATTCGCCAGATATTAATGTTACAAGGTGCAAGTGTTAAGCAATTTCAAGTAACAAGTTTTGGTGAAGAGCGCGCTGAAGTTGAAGGCCATAGTGAAGCTGCATGGCAACAAAATCGTCGTGTAGAATTAAATTACATAGGTCGTTAAGAATGAGAAGAATGAGTAAAAAATCATTAGTAGTTGCAATGATGTTATCACCATTGATGGTGAATACTGTCTGGGCTGATGAGGCTGAGTTGACTCAACGAATTGACCGCTTAGAACGTATTATTCAAGGGCAAGGTTTGGTCTCATTACTAGGCCGAGTTGATCAATTGCAAAATGAAGTTCAACGATTAAATGGTGAAAATGAATCATTAAATCATGAGCTTGATATGATGAAAAAGCGCCAGCGTGAATTGTATTTAGATCTTGATCAACGTCTATTAGCACAACCCGCTATAGCGCCAACTCCTGCTGTAACATCTGAAGTTATCAATACAGAAGTGCCTACTCTAATAGATACAAAACCTGTTGAAACAGTAGTAGCTGAAACTCAAGAAGTAATAAAAAGTCAGCCAGATACAACAGTAACAGAACCCGTAACGCCACCAGAAACAACACCTGTTGCAGTAGAAAATGGTGAGGCAGCATATCAAGCAGCCTTACAAACATTGCGTAGTGGGCAATATGAGCAAGCAATTACCGCTTTATCAGCATTCCCTGAACAGTATCCACAGAGTAGTTATCTACCTAATGCTTATTATTGGCAAGGTGAGGCTAACTACGTTCTACGTAACTTTGATTTAGCGATTACTGCATTTCAAACGGTTATTGACCAATTTCCAAAAAGTAGCAAAGTAGCAGATGCGACTTTGAAACAAGGTTTTAGTCAGTATGAGTTAGGTGACATTGATGTAGCCACAGCAACATTAAACAGTGTTATTGAAAAATACCCAAGTACATCAGCGGCACGTTTAGCAAAAGTTAGACTGGATCGTATTAAACAAGCACAGTAATAATTAAGTCTGGAAGATCCATATGGCTCAATGCCGCATTACCGAAATATTTTATTCACTGCAGGGTGAAACGCGAACAGTTGGCTTGCCAACTGTTTTTGTACGTTTAACAGGCTGTCCTTTACGCTGTACATATTGTGATACTGCCTATGCTTTTCATGGTGGTGAAAAAAGAGAGATCAGCGATATAGTTGATGAAGTTCGTCAATATAATCCGCGATACATCACCGTCACAGGTGGGGAGCCTCTTGCACAGCCAACATGCCATGAATTATTATCCTCATTGTGTGATCTTGATGCTGAAGTCTCATTAGAAACGAGTGGTGCAATGGATATCGCTGCCGTTGATCCTCGCGTTGTCACTGTAATGGATTTAAAAACACCTGCATCAGGCGAAGAGTCGAAAAATAAATATGAAAATATCGACCAGTTAAAAGTACATGACCAAGTGAAATTTGTGATCTGTGATCGCAATGATTATGAATGGTCACGGCAAAAATTATCCGAATATAACTTGGCTAATCGTTGTGAAGTCTTATTTTCTCCTATACATGGTGAGCTTAAGCCATCAGAACTCGCGGACTGGATTGTTGAAGATAACTTAGCAGTAAGAATGCAGATACAAATACATAAATACCTATGGGGAGATGAGCAAGGCCGATGAAACGAGCAGTAATACTTTTATCTGGAGGGCTTGACTCTGTAACCGCATTGGCAATAGCCAAAGAACAAGGTTATGAATGTTATACCTTAAGCTTTAATTATGGTCAGCGTCACGACGCGGAACTAGTTGCAGCAGAAAAACTATCTAAGAAAAATGGCGCTATAGAGCATAAAGTCATCACTATAGATCTAAGATCAATTGGCGGATCAGCATTAACGGACAATACTATTGATGTACCTGAAGAGCATCATGAAGGCATTCCTGTTACTTATGTGCCAGCGAGAAACACGGTATTTCTATCAATTGCATTAGGCTGGGCAGAAGTTTTGTCGGCGCAGTCTATATATATAGGTGTGAATGCAGTTGATTATTCAGGCTATCCCGATTGCAGACCAGAATTTATCACCGCCTTTGAACAGTTAGCCAATGTGGCAACAAAATCAGGTGTTGAAGGCCAAAAGCTTACCATTCAATCACCGCTTATGAGAATGACTAAATCAGAGATCATTCAGCAAGGCATTCGATTAGGTGTGGATTATGGGCAAACTATCTCCTGTTATCAGGCGGATAGTGAGGGGCGAGCATGTGGGAAATGTGATTCTTGCCATTTTAGGCGGGAAGGCTTTCAGCAAGCAGGAATTGAAGATCCAACACGCTATCGATAGGCGATCAGTTGAGATATATACGCTATAAACTCGGCAAAAAGACCATATAAGTAATAAATAGAAAAAAAGATCGGATAAATGCTTGCCATTTCTGCAAAATAGCGTATTATTTCGCGTCTTGGTTTGGGCCGTTAGCTCAGTTGGTAGAGCACCGGACTTTTAATCCGATGGTCCCGCGTTCGAGTCGCGGACGGCCCACCAAACCTAATATAGATAGCATGTTTCAGTTTTGTAACTTAAATGAAATAAAGTTGAAATTTGGTGTTGACAGTTTAAGTGAGGGCTGTATAATTCTCGCTTCTTTGTTGCAGACAATTCGTTGTTGAAAACAAACGCTCTTTAAAAAAATAATATCAAATAATGTGTGTGGGTACTTGCATAGGTTCTAACT
>Ga0209495_1001052_pt1 | contig 19916 bp, 16 predicted proteins | sample EN1Hudsemesocosm_FD_184629 | JGI IMG/M metagenome (GOLD analysis project Ga0209495, IMG submission 184629) | Methane-oxidizing microbial communities from mesocosms in the Hudson Canyon - EN1E Hudson Canyon (SPAdes) (version 2) | ecosystem: Environmental > Aquatic > Marine > Cold seeps | place... | reverse complement strand
GAAGAAAAACAGCCAGAAAAAGACGGCTTTATGAATGCGTTTATGGAGCATTTACAGAAAACACTGCGTAAGCGACGCCAGTTTATCTTCTGTGCCAATATGCAAACCGCTCATTTAGTGACGGATGCCAGTAGTAAATATCATAAACTGGAAGTATCAGGGTTTTTACCTCATGAGAGGGCTTGGTTTGATGAGGTCTTTGATTCTCTGGATTATGTTGATGCTTTTCGAGAAGTGAATAAAGAGAAGAAACAGTTCACTTGGTGGCCTGAGTGGGCTAAAGGCTGGCGTAAGCAGGCAGGTTGGCGAACAGATTATCAAATCGTCACGCCGGGCTTACGTAATGCTATTCTTGATGGCTATATTGATGCAGACCAGCGATTTTCTGACCATGCGCCGATTATTATGGATTATGATATAGAAATGTAAGTTGCTGAAGACACAAAAAAAGAGACCCGAAGGTCTCTTTTTTTGTGTCTAAGAAATACTTACTGAGATAAAGCTGCTTGTTGTAATTCAAACAACTCATTAATCCCCTTCTTAGCCAGTGTCAGCATCGCATCAAATTCTTCCTGATTAAATGACTCGCCTTCTGCAGTGCCTTGAACCTCAATAAAGCCGCCTTTATCAGTCATTACAACGTTCATATCGGTTTCAGCGGCTGAATCTTCAGGGTAATCTAAATCAAGTACTGGGTGTCCTTCGTAGATACCCACAGAAATAGCGCCAATCATCTGCTTGAGTGGTAGCTCTTTTAGTTTTCCGCTATCAACTAAGGTTTGCAGTGCGTCTGCTAATGCAACACAAGCACCTGTAATAGAGGCTGTTCGTGTGCCTCCATCGGCTTGAATTACATCGCAATCAATAGAAATTTGGCGTTCGCCAAGGGCTTCAAGATCAACTGCTGCACGTAGTGAGCGACCAATAAGTCGTTGGATTTCTACTGTTCTACCACTTTGCTTTCCACGAGCTGCTTCACGAGACATGCGTGACCCCGTTGATCTTGGTAGCATGCCGTATTCTGCTGTAACCCAGCCCTGACCTTTTCCGCGAAGAAAGCGAGGAACCGACTCATCAATACTGGCTGTGCAGATGACCTTGGTGTCGCCAAATTCAATTAATACCGAGCCTTCTGCGTGCTTGGTGTAGTTTCGTGTGATTTTAATGTCTCTGGCTTGCTCTGGTGCGCGTCCACTGGGTCTCATATGAAGTGCCTTGTGTTATTAACTAAAAATTGATGTTTGATAATGAAATTGACGGCATATTAACACCTATGTTGATTAAGTGCGCCTACCTTAAGAGAATAGAGGTAGGTTTATGGTGCTTAACTGGGTAGAATTAATCCAAAGTTACTAATTGATTAAAGTCTATTAACTAATACTGTTTATTAAAATTAACGGTTTTGGGAGCAATAAATGATTCGAAGCATGACAGCCTTTTCCCGAGAGGCCGCACAGGGCGATTGGGGTACATTGACGTGGGAAATCAGGTCGGTAAACCATCGCTACCTTGAGCCTCACTTCAGGCTCCCTGAAAATCTTAGAGAAATTGAGCCAAACTTGCGAGAGGGCTTGAGAAAACACCTTAATCGAGGGAAGGTAGAGTGTGCACTACGCTGGCAGCCTGCAGAGCAAAGCGGCGAGGGTTTTAACTTGAATATAGACTTGGTTAAAGATATTAATCAGGCGGCTAATCAGGTTAATCGAATTTTGGATAATCCTGCTCACCTTAATGCCTTGGAATTACTTCAGTGGCCAGGCGTTATGAAAACAGCCGAAGTGGATGCTGCACCGTTAAAGCAAGCAGCACTTGAATCATTTGATGCAGCGCTTAAAAGTCTTGTTGATGCAAGGGCTCGTGAAGGTGAGCAATTAGAGCCATTATTTGAGCAAAGGCTCAACGCAATTAATAATATTGTCTTAGATGTAAGAGAAAAATTACCAGAGATTCTTCAAAAACAGCGAGAAAATCTTGTTTCACGCTTTGAAGATGCAAAAATCGACCTTGAGCCGGAAAGGGTTGAGCAAGAGATGGTGATGCTAGCTCAGAAGTCTGATGTGGACGAAGAGTTAGATAGGTTGGATGCGCACGTTAAAGAAGTTCGTTCAGTGTTAAGTAAAAAAGGCGCAATAGGGCGACGACTAGACTTCTTAATGCAAGAGCTTAACCGAGAAGCGAATACGCTTTCATCAAAGTCTATAGTTACGGATACAACAAAGGCTGCAGTGGAGCTTAAAGTTTTAATTGAGCAAATTCGTGAGCAGGTACAAAACGTAGAATAAGCCTATTTAAAACGCATTAATTAAAATAGAACATTGGAATTAAAATGACAGAAGCTAGCTCTCTGGCAAGAGGCACTTTATATATTATTTCTGCGCCTTCCGGTGCAGGAAAAACCAGCCTGGTGACAGCGCTGACCAAGGCTGATAGTGATGTTCAGGTTTCGGTATCTCATACCACTCGTGATATTCGTTCGGGTGAAGAGAATGGTGTGAACTATAACTTTGTTGCTAAAGATGCATTTTTAGAAATGGTCGGTCATGGCGACTTTTTAGAGCATGCAGAGGTGTTTGGTAATTATTATGGTACTTCACAGTCATGGGTAAATAACACGCTTGAGTCTGGGCGTGATGTTATTCTTGAAATTGATTGGCAGGGTGCGCAACAAGTCAGGCGTCTTATGCCTGAAGCATTGAGTGTTTTTATTGTTCCGCCTAGTAAACAAGCACTGCAGGAGCGGCTTGATGGTCGGGGGCAAGACTCAGCTGAGATTATAGATGGAAGAATGAAAGAAGCCGCTAGTGAGAGCAGTCATTACGTAGAGTATGATTATATTGTTGTTAATGATCAGTTTGATGCCGCATTGGAAGATTTAAAGAGTATTTTTAAGTCGCGACGATTGCGCATTAGCGCCCAAGAGCAAAAAATCACTAATATTCTGAATGACCTCTTGTCATAGAGTATCACTTTTAGGTAAACTGTTCCGTTGAATTTTAGTATTTTAATCGGGGTTCCTGATGGCACGAGTGACTGTAGAAGATTGTTTAGAAAATGTAGAAAATCGATTTGAATTGATTATGGTCTCTACAAAAAGAGCGCGTGAGCTTGCAACGGGCGGAAAAGATCCACACGTTGAGTGGGAAAATGATAAGCCGACAGTTGTTGCTTTAAGAGAGATTGCTGGTGGTTTTATAGATCGATCTATTCTGGATGATAATCAGGGCGAGTAATTCCCCTTTTTCCAGCCTTTAAGACCGGCGCAATATTTAAAAACCCGAATGTTTCGACATTCGGGTTTTTTTGTCTGGATGTATTGATTCCAAGTAGATATAGTTCTGGTATACGTCTAGTTTTGAACCTAAAGGGTAGGAGATTGTGTGCCAGGTGTTGATGCCTTTATTGATGGATTAAGTGAGTATCTGGATGATCAGGCCGTTAATTTAGTTCGGCAGGCTTATATTTGTGCAGAGCAAGCCCACGAAGGTCAATTTCGTCGCAGTGGCGAACCCTATATTATTCACCCCTTGGCCGTTGCACGAATTCTTGCAGGCTTACGCATGGATCCGCAGACATTGATGGCTGCATTGCTCCATGATGTAATTGAAGACACCGATGTAGCAAAAGAAGAGCTGGCGGCACAGTTTGGCGATATAGTAGCAGAGCTGGTTGATGGCGTTAGTAAACTGACTCAAATCGAGTTCAAATCAAAAGCTGAAGCACAGGCAGAAAATTTTAGAAAAATGACACTGGCTATGGCCAAAGATATTCGTGTTATTTTAGTGAAACTGGCTGACCGTCTTCATAATATGCGAACGCTTGGCCCCTTACACCCCGAAAAACGACGGCGAATTGCCACTGAAACCCTTGATATTTATGCACCCATTGCCAATCGCTTGGGTATCAATAGCATACGAATTGAACTAGAAGATCTCGGCTTTGCAGCGCTTTACCCCATGCGGGCAAAATATATCCGTAAAGCAGTTGAGAACCTTAGAGGTAATCATCAGGAAATTATCGGCGAGATCCAGTCCCGACTAGAGGATAAGTTAGATAAGAGAGACCTTAATGGGGTTATTATCGGTCGAGAAAAACACCTCAACAGTATCTATCAGAAAATGAAATATAAGCATAAATCATTTCATGAAATTATGGATGTTTATGCCTTTAGAATTGTGACCGATAGTGAAGATAGCTGCTACCGAATTCTTGGCGCGGTTCATAGCCTATATAAACCCCTACCGGGTCGTTTCAAAGATTACATCTCAATGCCCAAGGCGAATGGTTACCAGTCATTACATACCACCTTGTTTGGTATGCACGTAAATATAGAAATACAAATCCGTACGGCCGAAATGGAAGAGTTGGCTAACAACGGTATTGCTGCACACTGGGTTTATAAATCAGATTCTACCGATGCCTCTGCCGCCCATCAGCTTAGAGTTGATCGCTGGGTTAAAGGCCTGATGGAAATGAGAGATCAGGCAGATGATTCAATGGATTTTATTGAGGATGTGAAAATTGATCTTTTCCCCGATGAAATTTATGTATTTACACCGAAAGGAAAAATTCTTGAGCTACCGGCAGGCGCTACGCCGGTTGATTTCGCCTATGCCATACATACTGATATAGGGAATGCCAGCGTTGCTTGTCGGGTTAATAAAGTCCTTTCTCCTTTGAGCGTACCGCTTACCAGTGGCCAGACCATTGAGGTGATTACAGCGCCAGGTGCGAAGCCAAGCATCTCATGGCTTAATTTTGTAGTAACCGGTAAGGCTAAGAGTGGCATTCGTCATTATCTTAAACAGCAGAAACAAAGTGAGTCTGCAGGGCTTGGACGTTTGTTATTGGACAAATCCCTTAATAGCTTTGGGAAGACGCTGTCAGATATTCCTGAAGATCAGATCAAGCTTGTAGTTTCTCATAATCAAGTGAGTAGTTTTGATGACATCCTTGAGGAAATAGGGCTCGGTAGTCGGATGTCTTATATTGTCGCCCGACAGCTTGTTCCTGCGGATGAGCCAGCAGTTGACACTTCAGTGTTAGAAGATAGCCAAACTGATAGTGCACCCAGTATGATGATCAAGGGAACTGAAGGGTTATTAGTTAGCTATGCTCATTGTTGTAAGCCTATTCCAGGAGACCCTATTATTGGTGTGATGGATATGGGGACCGGAATGGTTATTCATGCCGAAAACTGTGACAAATTAACGTCAAAAGGGCGTAGTCAAAGTATAGGCGGGACTCAAAATCGTTGGATTCACCTTAATTGGGCTAAGGATATTACCGATGAGTTCTCGGTAGAGCTAAAAGTCGCACTTGAGCGGCAACGAGGGATTATTGCTGAGCTGGCTTCGGCAGTAACCGTTGCTGACGGGAATATTGAAAAAATAAATGTAGAAGAGCAAAATGTTCAGTTGAGTGTTATCAGCTTGGTGATTCATGTTCAGGGGCGTAAGCACCTTGCACGAGTTATGCGTCGCATCCGCAATATGAAAGCGGTTATCAATATTGCCAGAATTAAAACTTGAGAGAAAAAGAATGAGTAATAAATCGATTATTCAAACGGATAAAGCACCGCAAGCTATTGGAACGTATTCTCAAGCGGTAAAAATAGGCCAGACTGTCTATTTATCGGGCCAGATCCCTCTGATTCCTGAAACAATGGAGCTAGTGCAAGGGGATATATCTGCCCGGATTCGCCAAGTGTTTGATAATCTTCGTGCAGTATGCCAGGCCGCGGGTGGTGAGTTAGAGGATATCGCCAAACTTAATATTTTCCTGACTGACTTAGGCAACTTTGCAACGGTTAATGAAATTATGGCTACCTATTTTAAAGAACCTTACCCTGCCAGGGCGGCGGTTGGTGTGGCTTCATTGCCAAAAGGGACTGATGTAGAAATGGATGCGGTAATGGTGGTTGGTTAAACCCCCTGTCTGAAAACCTTAGAATTATGGGATGCGAGCGAAGCGCATACCACTAAAGTGGTTGAGTATATATTCGCTTAATCATTTCCCCATACCCTTCTCTAAATGAAGGGTATTTAAACTGATACCCGCTATCCAAAAGTCGCTTATTACAACAACGTTTACTCCCTGCACTTCTTTTCTTGCCACCTATAGTTTTACTTTCTTCCTTTGGGGTTATAGATCGCTCAATTTGCTTGCCAATCCAGGCAATAAGTTCATTCATTTGTACTGGCTCAGAATCACTAGCTAAATAACAATCTTCTAATACTTCGGCATTAACATCTTTCTCAATCAAGTGCTTTAGAATTAACACACAATCATCTTCATGAACCCTGTTGGTGTAAGCAGGAGATTCACTGTTCGCTTTTCCACTTCTTACCTGCTCAAGTAATCGGGTGCGTGAACCGCCATAAATGCCAGAAAACCGAATGTTGCTTGCTGGGAACTTGCAGCTTAATGCGAGTTGCTCTGCTTCTAATAAGCGCTGACCAGAAAAACGAGTAGGAGTAACGGGGGTTTCTTCATTAACCCATTGATCATCATCTTGAGGGTAAACACTGCTGCTTGAAACAAAAAATAGCCTTTTAGGTGATAAGCTAGAATGATTAATTTCACTGATCAAGTTTTTTAAGCCGTTGACGTAAATTTCCTGATAGGTTTTATCATTAAACTCGCTGGCAGTAAGGCAGTAGACAATATAATCCAGTTTATTAGGTAGCTTGCCTCGAAGGCTTGATGGGCGTGTAACATCTGCTGAAATCCCAGTAATATCAGCAGGTAAACCTTCTGCATTACGCTTGAGCCCATAGACCTTGTGCTGGTCTTTCAGACTCATAGCCAGCCTCAGGCCAATGCTACCACAGCCCACTATCAGGATATTATTGCCCATTACGGTATTCCCCATTGCACTTGTTAGTTTCTGGATTTATTCTTTATTAACTATTTACTCGATGAAAGCACTATTTACTCCATAAAAGCACTATAGCGAACATTATGACGCTCACAGAACTCAGATATATTGTCACATTAGCATCCGAAAAGCACTTTGGCCGAGCGGCTGAAAAGTGTTTTGTAAGTCAGCCGACATTGAGTGTGGCCGTTAAAAAGTTGGAAGAGGAGTTGGGCGTAACGCTGTTTGAGCGTAGTAAAGGGCATATTACAGTCACTGAACTGGGTCAGAAGTTAGTTTTGCAGTCACAAAAAGTGCTTGATCAGGTGGGTGTGATTAAAGATATTGCTCAAGAAGGAAAGAATCAATTAGGAGCACCTTTACGTGTCGGAGCCATTTATACCATTGGCCCTTATTTGTTTCCTCATTTGATGCCTGAGCTGCACCGAGCCGCGCCCACTATGCCGCTTTATATAGAAGAGAGCTACACATCAGTATTGCGTGAGAAGCTCAAACATTCAGAGTTGGATGCGATTCTTGTGGCTTTGCCGTTTGATGAGCCTGAAGTGGTTACCTTGCCATTATATGATGAGCCGTTTGTAGTGCTCTTACCAAAGGGGCACCCTCTTACTCAATTTGATGAGCTAAGAAGTGAGCAGTTACTTACTGATAACTTGTTGCTACTGGGGCCCGGCAACTGTTTTCGTGATCAGGTACTAGAGAGTTGTCCTGAATTAATGAACGCAGTGAACCTATCAACGCAGACGCAAACAAGTGAGACCAAACCGAGACTAATAACAGAAGGTAGCTCCTTAGAAACGATTCGTCACATGGTTGTTTCAGGCTTAGGTATTACTGTGCTGCCCTTATCTGCCGCAATAGGGCATTACAGTCATGAAATGTTAGAGACAAGACCTTTTGTAGCACCGGCCCCCTTTAGAACGGTTGGCTTGGCCTGGAGAGTAACGTTCCCCAGACCGAAAGCAATAGATATTTTATCAATGGCTGCTGGTCAGTGTCGGGTGGTCAGTGGCGACACTTGATGATATTTCAGTAACAGCTTTAAAAGGTGTGGGTGCAAGTTTGGCAGGAACTCTGTCTAAACTGGGGGTTGCCTCCGTACAAGACCTTCTTTTCCATTTGCCACACCGCTATCAAGATCGAACGCGCATTGTTCCACTTATCAATTTAAGGGTGGGGGATCACTGTGTTGTTGAGGGAGAGGTTACGGATAGCAAAGTTGTCATGGGGCGAAGGCGTAGCCTACAGGTTTCGTTACGAGATGGTAGTGGTTTTGTTTCGTTACGATTTTTTCATTTTAACGCCGCCCAGAAGCAACAAATGTCAGAAGGCTCACGGCTTCGCTGTTTTGGTGAAGTACGTAGAGGTCGAGCGGGTTTAGAATTATATCATCCTGAATATAAAGTGATTTCAGGTGATGAGTTAACGCCTGTTGATGAGATGTTGACCCCTGTGTACCCGCTCACCGAAGGAATACAGCAAAACCGCATTCGAAGTCTTTGCCAGCAAGCCTTATCATGGCTTGATCGATATGAAATCCAAGACTGGATACCGGACACCGTTAGGCAACGCTATCAATTCCCCAGTATTAATGATGCTATTCGATATTTACATCACCCTCCTGTTGATGCCAACCAGTTGTTGTTGCTTGATGGTATCCACCCTTACCAACAACGGCTCGTGTTTGAAGAGCTTTTAGCTCACCACTTCAGTTTACTTCGCTTAAGGCAAGATATGCAGTCCCATAAAGCCATTCCATTAAGTGGAGGAGAAGCACTGCATGATCTACTAATAGAGTCTTTGCCTTTTTCTTTAACCGGAGCACAGCAGCATGTTGTTAATGAAATTTCAGCAGATATTCAAAAACCTATGCCGATGCTCCGGCTGGTGCAAGGGGATGTAGGATCAGGGAAAACCATCGTGGCGGCATTAGCGGCTTTAAAGGCAGTGGATAATCATTGTCAGATTGCTTTAATGGCGCCAACAGAAATTCTTGCAGAGCAGCATTGGCTTAACTTTCAGCACTGGTTTTCTCCCATGGGTATCTCAATGGCTTGGTTGTCGGGTAAAACTAAAGGCAAGCAACGGGAGGAGGCTTTGGCGCGTATTGCTTCTGGTGAAGCATCCGTCGTGATAGGCACGCATGCCTTGTTTCAGCAGGATGTTCAGTTTCATAAGCTGGCTTTGGCCATTATTGATGAACAACACCGTTTTGGTGTTCATCAGCGCTTGGCACTAAAAGATAAGGGTGGGCATGGAGGCTTTGTTCCCCACCAATTGATAATGACCGCCACTCCCATTCCCCGCACATTGGCAATGAGTGCCTACGCTGATTTGGATACCTCAATAATTGATGAACTTCCACCTGGCCGGCAGGCGATTGAAACAGTCGTTCTCTCAGATACACGTCGGACAGAAGTGGTTGAGCGCGTTCGTGAGGCTTGTTTAGATGGGCGGCAGGCGTACTGGGTATGTACCTTAGTTGAAGAGTCTGAAGTTTTACAGTGTCAGGCTGCAGAAGTGACAGCAGGTGTTTTGATTGACCAATTACCTGAATTAAAAGTAGGTTTAGTTCATGGACGAATGAAAGCAAAAGAAAAATCCGCTGTAATGGAGGCGTTTAAAGAAGGTTATCTAGATTTATTAGTGGCTACCACTGTTATTGAAGTGGGGGTTGACGTACCTAATGCTTCCTTAATTATTATAGAAAATCCAGAGCGCTTAGGTTTAGCTCAATTGCATCAGTTACGAGGCAGAGTTGGCCGAGGTGATACCGCTAGCTTTTGTGTGCTGATGTACCATCCTCCATTATCTCAAAATGGAAAAGAACGCCTTAAAGTGATGCGGGAAAGTAATAATGGGTTTGTTATTGCGGAAAAAGATCTTGAAATAAGAGGTCCTGGTGAAGTCTTGGGTACAAAGCAGACCGGTTTGATGCAGTTCAGGCTGGCTGAATTGGAGCGTGATAAAAAATGGTTGCAAGAAATTAAAGTGTTAGCCCCTGCTTTACTGAGTGATAAACAGCTCGTAGATGCCTTAATAGAGCGGTGGCTGGGTAATAATGTGCAATATGGAGCAGTTTAGGCATTGTTGATCTAAACTAATCTATAGGTTTAAAAAATTAAGCCCCCAAAGGGAAAAAAGAGAGCAAATTATAAAATGATACCCAGTGCAGTGAGCAACGTAATTGAAAATAATAGCAGCGAGATCAAAAGTCCACTAACGCTGATAGAGCCTCAGCAAGCGCCAGAAGATTGCGTTGTTAAGATGGTGCTGATGCATGACGTACTAGGGCGGATGCAAGTTATTCTGCCTGCCAGTAGCATGCTGGATGTAGACACGCTGAATAGCTGCCTGGGTAGAGACCTTGTTGCTCTTGCATCTGATGATCTTGATAGCCTCAGAGCAAAGTATAGTTTGAGTGATCTTCCTGCTTTGCCTGGAATTACGGGTCTTCCATCCGTGGTGGACGCCTCTGTGCTGGATATGGATGTTGTATATTTGGAGTCAGGTGAACAGGACAAGATGATCAAGCTTGATAAACAGTTATTCACTGACTTATTGGCTGATGCACGAGAAGAGCGTTTCTCTGTTCCTATTGCTTCCATTAATATAAATCGAAGTGCTCCGGCTCAAGATCTTGAACAAATTAATGATGCCATTAAGAAATTCACCTATTTGCGCATAAAGCAACGCCTTGAAGATACGCTAGAAGTGCCACCTTTGCCCCAAACCGCCCAGAGGATTATTCATTTAAGAGTTGACCCTGAAGCGGGTGTTAATGAGCTGGCTGATATTGTAGAGGCCGACCCAAGCCTTTCTGCTCAGGTTGTTAGCTGGGCATCATCATCGTTTTATTCTGCACCAGGTAAAATAAAATCAGTACATGATGCTATTATGCGAGTATTAGGTTTTGACTTGGTTATGAACCTGTCTATGGGTCTGGCGCTGGGTAAAACTCTTCAATTACCTAAAGAGCAACCCGAAGGCTACACGCCTTACTGGCAGCAAGCTATTTGGATGGCCACAGCCACGGGGGCGTTAATAAATGTAATACCCCGAGAGCACCGTCCGGGTTTTGGGTTGGCTTATCTTTCAGGCTTGCTTCATAACTTTGGTTATTTAGTTTTAGCGCATGTTTTCCCTCCCCACTTCTCTTTGATTTGTCGTTATATTGAAGCCAACCCTCATATTGATCCGTCCTATGTTGAACATTTCTTATTAGGTATAACCCGTGAGCAGGTAGGTAGTACGCTAATGTCTGTATGGAATATGCCTGAAGAAGTGATTGTTGCGTTGCGTCACCAGAAGAACCCTTCTTTTGATGGGGTAAACTCTGATTTCGCAAATATTCTGTATATAGCCCGTAACTTATTAAGTGAACGAGGCTTATCAGTAGGGCCGACTCAGGCTATTCCAGATGAATTGTATGAGCGTATGCAGCTTGACCCTGAAAAAGCGCAAGAAGCCATGGATGAACTATTGGCCTCGCAAGAAGAAATACTACAAATGGCTGGAATGATGGAGGAAGCATAACTTTTTGTTATGCGTGTCTTCGTATTAAAAACATTTAGCGCTAAAGAACAGAAACAGTTGTTTAAAAAGTGTAATGAATTGTAAGGTTTTTTTCAGGGTTGATTTTTTAGATTAATAGTATCAATAGCTTAGCTTCAGAGTGCTTATGATTTATGAAAACAGGTACTATCTGTTAGGTGGTTGAACTGATTATTGTTGACTACATTATAAATGAAGGCAATGGTTGCTTGTCTCTGAGTTGAAGAAGTAGAGAAGTGGTAAAGACCTGTGCCAAATTTTTAATGAGTAGTAGCGATAATTGAGGGAAATGCTAATGGATGCGCTCATCTATAATCAGGCAAGTATTTTTCATTTACAGCAACTGGAAATTCAATACAGGAAGAAATTCGGTAAGCACCATCGCTTGTCTAATGAAACTTCGCGTAATGAGTTAATTAACGAGTCATCGGTATCACCGGATAGAGTTATTCAAAAATATTTTCGACAGTTCTGTCATGAGTTGGAGCCAGCTCTAATAGAAGAGCTTGTTATGAGGGGGGTTGTGAAGCCTCCAGAGATAAAACATTAAATAGAATTGTATTATTCTCCCAAAGCCTCAGCCTTTCTGGTTGGGGCTTTTTTAGTTATGTCTCTGTGCATTGTGTTTAAATGAGAATTATTTGCATTTAAATGAGTAAATGTTATCCTCTCGATAACTTTTAATGATAATCATTATTATTCGCACTTATGAGGACTCCGATGTACCAGCAATCTAAGCTTTATGTTTCCGTAAAGAAAGTTCTAGCGTCCATGTCTATATGTTCCGGCGTGGCCGTTTTATCCGCAGCATCGTTATCAGTAAATGCAGCGCCTAAGGTTGAAGTGACAGACTATCGTTTTATTACCTCAGCAAGCATGCTGGCTTATACTGAGTTTGAGTTGTCTGGTGAACCTTTGGCAGAAAGCTTAGGTCTTGACCTTGATGTCCTTGATCCATCAGTTCTTGATCAACCAACACAGTTTGACTATGTGGCGGGTATTGAAAGCTACGAATATTCTGAAGAGGCTATGTACGCCCTTAATTACCAGTCTAAAATGGGCCCGCACTTAGTTAATGGACCACAAAATAAAGCCCGTGGCGGTAAAATGGAGAATTTGGGGGCGCGCTTTGTTGAGTTAGCAAAGTCAGTTGCTTACCCTGCAGAAGAGATCCCTTTGAATCTTTATCCTATCTCTCTGCCATACCGTACTGGTTTGCCTGAGCTTGCACAGCCTGTTGATGTTACAACGGTTAACAAGGATGAAGTAGAGGTTCAGGATGCAAATGGAAATACATTTAAGGCTACAGCACAAATTCCAGCCTATTACCGAGACTACAAAACACTAGACTGGGTAAAAAGCGAAAGAGAGTTGGTGTTTGAGCCTGCAGCTATTGGCGGCATCTTGTTAAAAGAAGTTATGTGGTCTCAGGATTTCTTGGGTGGAATGCATGTTATAGAAAATGATGAAGAGGTTGAAGCTGAATCTGCCGCAATGGACCAGGATGGCAAACATGCTTTAGGTGTATCTGCTGTAGATGGTATGAATGGTGTGATATTGACTGAATTATCACTTGATAAAATGCTCTACTTGCAAGACCAACTGGGTTATGACGGCAAAAATTTGGGCGCGAAAGTAACGCCAGATTATGATCCTTCAAAGCAGCCTGTTTGGTTTCCTCATGCAGTAAAAGTTAATGAGTCACAGAAAAATGATGTAAATGCGGTTGAAGAATTATCTGTAGCTGCCTCAGAATCAACACTTCGAGATACCTGGATGCTGCTATGGCCAACCAGTGAATATTTCGCTTTTACAGATCAGCGTAGTGCCAATACCGCACAAAATCCTGCATTTAAAGCCGTGTTTGATGGCCAGCCATTTGCTGCGGCTCCTGAAGCAAATACAGACTCAAAAGCGAATAACAACGTTGCTGGTGTAGATGGTTTTTCTTTGTCTAGTAACTTGTCATCAATGTTGTTCAAAAATATTGACGCGCTGCACTTCAATAATAAGCAAGGCACTTTGGTAGATAGCTTTGACGGAAAGCAAGGGCAGCACGTAACGACCTATGATGCAGCTTATGCAATCGTGGCTCTATCTATTTTTCAAAGAGCCCAAGATGCTTTACCTGTAGGTTATGCTTCAGCAGATGCCAGTGATCTTGACCTGAAAACAGAACAAGGAAAGCGTGCTCTTGAGATAATTAATAGTCAGGCTGCATTTATTGTATCTAACTTAAAAGCCAAAAACGGCCTAGTTGTTGATGGTGCATCAGTGTCTGGTAAGCAGGATGCAGGTCAATCACTTGATGCGCAATTTGCTGCTATTCGTGGTTTATCGGCAGCATTCGTAGCTACAGGTGATGTGAACTTCAGAAATGAAGCCAGAGCCTTGTATTTAGCGGTAGAAAAAGAGTATTTCGATGCTGAGCTAGGAACCTGGAGTGTCAAGGGTGGCGTTACTGAACACACGCCTTGGACTGCTGCTGCAATATCTGGCGCACTACGTGAAACAATGCTGCACCTTAAGAATAACGAAGCTGAAAAGGCGCCTTCACTTGAACTGGCAACACTGGTTGAGCGATACACCGGATGGTTCCGTACGGTTATTAATGGACCTGACACTCAGCAGGGTTTACAGCTTGCTGAATGGTTAGGTGATTCTGGTGAAAATGTGATTGAAGGAAAAGGGGGCGATACTGACGCAGACAACGTACCTCAGGTGACTGCTGCTGGTGGAAAGCATGGTCGTGCTATGGTATTTGCGGGTAAGGTTAGTGTTACAAAATAAGTTGTTTTAATAAAACAAACGGTAAGCATGAAAGTGTTTGCCGTTTTGTCGTATTTATTGAGTGAAGATTGATAGTCGTCAAATGAATACCTCTTCATAGTATTGATAATAGACTTAATCTAAATGAGACGTAAACTCACTTAATACTTTTAATAGAGTTTTTTGATGAAAGTAATGACTGTTGATCCATCAAAAATAACCTTATTTGATACTCTAGCTGGCTGGTGGCAACAACTGGCATATCGAAATAAGGCTGCGGAATGGTCGCTTTATTTTATGTTTGTGAGTGGCATTGTGCTATGGAATCAAATTGTTATTCCCTGGCCTCTAGAGCGTATTTTCTTAGTCGTCCATGTTTTATCAAGTTTATTGTTATTCCCCTTAATTGTTTTGCCTTTCTGGCTAACTCATCGAAAGCTATTACGTTCTTCCAGTAAGAAACTATTAAAGATCACAGGATTGTTGCTAGATTACTTATTGCTGGGGTGTGCACTCTCTGGAGTATTTCTGGTGTTAGAAGGGAATAGAGGTGGTGACTTTGGTTGGTTTATTTATATGGTTCACTTGGTCTCAGCTTTTGTTATTTTTCCTCTGTTAATTCGTCACACCGCTAAATGGTCGGTATTAAAACCTTTGTGGTCTATTTTCCTTAGAAATAGCAACGTTTAATCAATGAACCAAGGTATTAAAATGCAAAACAGCTTGGGCTGCTCGTGGGCTCTATGGGTAATTTTCCTTTGTGCGATTTTTGGTTCGACTGTTGTTAATGCTTCATCGAGTAGCTCAATTGTATATGCAGAGGATACACAGCGAATTTTCACTGCAAACCTTGATGCCGGAAGCGTTACTTGGGCTGAGTTAGCAAAACAACAGCCCCCTGCGCCTTTACGTAGACGGGAAGTGGCAATAGGGAAGGATTTAAGACGTTTGGCGTTAGGAGGTAATGGACGTCAGCTTTTGGTTAGCGATTACCTTGAAGGCGAATTTATTTGGTTAGATGCGGATACGCTTAATGTTGAATATCGCTTAAAGACCGGAGGACGTCCCTTCGGTGTTATTTATGATGCTAAGAAGAACATTTATTGGGCAACACTTTTTGAGGCTGGTAAGTTATTAGGGCTAAATCATCGTGGTGAAATTGTTGCTGAGATTAATACGCCGGAAACACCAAGAGGCATAGCGCTGACCGCTGATGGGCGACTGTTGATTACACACGCAATGACGGGGCAGCTCTCTATCTGGTCTTTAACAAATGTGAGCCCCGAATTAATCAAGGTCATTACACTAGAAGAAACTCACGATAGTGATGAGTTTATTTCTCAGGGGCAACCACGCCTGTTAGATGATATTGCTATCTCACCGGACGGTAAAGAAGCTTGGCTTCCTCATGTGTTATGGAATTTTGACCACCCGTTTCAGTTCCAGTCCACAGTTTTTCCTGCTGTATCTATTATTTCCCTGAGCCCAGGAAAAGAAGCTGAGAAGCTAGGTTACCGCAAGCAACTTTTTCAGCAAATTAATATTATCGATAACAATAATCGAACCCGCATCGTATCCAATCCTCATGATGCCGAGTTTTCTCTTGATGGGAAAAAGGTATATGTCACCTTGGCAGGTAGTGAAGACTTAATGGTGTTTGATCGCTCAAGAGCTAATACAGGAAAGAAAAAACGCAGTAAAAGGAGAAAAGGAAAACTGCCACAAGGCGGTGCTAAGGTGAGTCAGATTTTGCGGCATATACCGGGTAATAACCCTAAAGGCTTGCTGATTAATGGTGATCATTTATATGTTCAGAATGCCATGAGTCACGATGTGGTTTCGTTAGATAGAGGTGGAAACTCTCCGTTCGCCCGAGTCAAAGTAGCTGAAGCACCCCTCTTTAAAACAGTGAGCAATGACCCTTTAAGTGCAGATTTGAGACGTGGAACAACATTATTTAACAGCGCAAATAGCAGCGATTCTAAAGATCACCCGATAACGGGAGATTTCTGGATGAGCTGCAATAGTTGCCACCTAGACGGCTTTAACTTCACTAACCGTTACCTCGTAGAAAAGCGTCACGAAAATAAGAAAGAAAATGCGGTGGTTGGACATGGCAACCTGAATAAAATGATTGCGGGTGATTTTCTAAGGGATTACATCCGGATTATTCAGGATACTCAGGGTGGCATGGGGCATGATGAACGAGATGGTGCCAAAACTATTGACCCCGCAGAGCCTGATACTGAAACATTATCAATGATGAACGCCCTGCATCGTTATGTTGTTGCCCCTTATAATTTACCTTACCTAGCTAATTGGTTGCGCTTGGAAGAGGGTGAGCGTCGTACGGTTCATAACGATGAGTGGATTAACTCTGCGGCCTGCGAGGCCTGTCACTCAGATATGTTTGAACAGTGGGTCGATTCAAATCACCGCTTAATGTCGGAATCTAACCCCTATTACCGTGTACTTGAAGATGTCGCTGCTGCAACAGAGGGGGAAGCGTTTCGTGGTTGGTGCTCTGGTTGTCACAACCCCGAACGTGTACTGACAGGCCTACCGTTTAGAGGACATGGTAACGACATGTTTGATAAGCAAGGCGCTTCATTAAAACAAGAGCTGGCTAAGGGTCAGCATGGTCCTAAAGAGGGGACTGGTTGCCTGTTTTGTCACCGAATTACTAAGCTGGAAGATGCGGGTGGTAATGCTGCAATGACCGTAAACCTGAAAGACCGGGAACAGTACATTTTTGAGAGCAGTTCCAATGCGGTACTTAACTGGTTAGGTGAAAGTCAGATTAATTCAAAACCAGAAGTTCATAAGAACTCATATTTACAGCCGTTCTACAAGGATGAGTTGTATTGTAAAGCATGTCATAACGAGTTTTCTCCTGGTTTAGGGGCGATGATCGTAGATACCTGGGGTGAGTGGGAAGCATCGTCTTATAACAACCCCGAGGAACCAGAAAAACATCGTGGCTGCATTGCCTGCCATATGCATGGTGATATCTCAAAAATTGGAGAAAATATCCCAGGAATTTCTACTGATGGTGGTCGGGTAAAAGATAATGTAGTGACGCATCAGTTTACTGGTGCTAATCACTTCCTCGTTGGTTTAAGAAACAAAAAACTAGAAAAAATGAGCATTGAATTGCTGGAAAGTTCAGCGAGCTTGGAGCAGTCGTTAGCTAATGATTCATCAACGGGCACGCAGCTAACTGTCAGGGTAAATAATATTGGTGCAGGTCATGCCTTGCCAACAGGTGTTGCTGATTTCCGAGAGTTTTGGCTACAGGTCAGTGTCACCGACGCAAATGGGAAATCCCTTTTGAAAAGCGGCTATTTAGATAATGAAGGAAATGTTGACCCTGATGCCAGAATGTTTATGAAGGTTTTTGGTGATAAAGAAGGTAAACCTGTAGGTTTAATATTCTGGCGATATGAAAAGCTATTGAAAGACACTCGTATTCCAGCAGATGGCTATCGAGATGAGGTTTATAACCTACCGAGCGATGCGGTTTACCCTCTAACGGTTAGCTCAAAACTAATGTATCGGCTTTACCCTCAATGGGTAACCAATGCAGTAAAAGACAAGGTTCCAGAATTAATAACTGACCCTCCTGTGCTGGAGCTAAACCGAATTGAAACTGAGTTTTTAACACCGTAAGGCTATATTTGTGGAATTAAGTAAAAAAGGTAACAGAGTTGCCGTATTAGGTGGTGGCCCTTCTGGTTTAATGGCCGCGTGGGAACTTCAAAAAGCGGGTTTCTCAGTTACACTTCTAGAGGCTGATAAGCAAGTAGGCGGCTTGGCCGCAACCCATACGTTTGAAGGCAAAGGTGGTACCTACCGATTTGATTTTGGCGGGCACCGTTTCATTACACATAACCCTGAACTATTAGCGTTTATTGAAGAGCTAATGGAAGATGATCTTCTACACTCTATGCGTAGCAGTGTTATTCGCTATCGTGACCGGACGTATGATTACCCTCTAGCTTTAAGCAATATACTAAAAAATGCGCCATGGCCACTGCTGACAGGCACAGCACGAGACCTCCTATTCGTACTTCCCTTCACCAAACCTGTTGATGACAGGGAAAGTGCCAGTTTTGCCGACTGGATCAAATCTCGCTTCGGGCCGACGCTTTATCAGCATTTCTTTGAAGGCTATACTGCAAAATTATGGGGGATAGACCCAAGCGAACTCTCCGCTGATTGGGCTGCACAGCGTATCAGTTTATTAGATTTGAAAGACGTAGCCCGTAGGTTATTACCAAGTGGCGGCAATACACCACGCACTTATGCTAGAAGTTATCGATATCCTAAGTTAGGCTTTGGTGCCATATTTGACCGTCTTAAGGAACGCTTGGTTGCCAATGGTGCTCAGGTTTTATTGAGTGCTCCGGTTACTGGGGTGCGCTGCGAAAAAGGCAGCATAAAATCAATACTGTTTAAGCAGCAAGGTGACATTCAGGAACTAGAAACAGATCATGTTATTTCTACGCTTCCTATGCCATTAATGATGAAGTTTCTTGGTGTTGAAAGTAAGCTCAAATTCCGAGCCCTACGTTTTCTTAATATGCCGATGGATATGGAGAATGTCTCTACTCATACCTGGCAGTACTTATCAGACCCCGATATTTTAGCCACGCGCTTACAAGAGCCCAGACGTCGCTCTCCCTATATGTCTCCTGAAGGAAAAACGTCGATTATGCTGGAAATTCCCTGTTGGAAAGGGGATGAACTCTGGACAATGAATAACCCTCAGTTGTTTGAACGGGCTAAACGAGATATGAACCGACTGGGTGTTGATATGAATAAGGCGACAGGAGAGTGCTTCTCAAGTTATGCTGAGTTTGCCTACCCCTTAATGAACAAAGGGTATCAACGAGAAAGAAACCAGAATGCAGATACACTTAACCAATTTTCAAACTTAATTATGTGTGGCAGGCAGGGAACATTTCGATATATTTTTACTGATACAGCCATGGAAATGGGGCAGTTGGCCGCACGTTCTTTGATTGACCAGCAAGATTATCGAAACCAGATTTTTGAGTTCAGAAATGAAAAAACAGTCATAGAAACCCAAAGTGTGGCCTAAATGAAAAATAAATATCAGTTCAACAGAGCATTGCATTTAATGGGGGTCTTGTTAGTTGTGTGTTTAACATCACAAGTGCATGCTTATTCATACTCTGAGGCGGGAAAAGAGCCCTTAATAGAGGGGCGAGAAGCATTAATTGGTGCATTGTTATCTAATGACTCGAAGGCTGCAGAGCAGGCATTAATATCAATGACTGGTGAGCTGAGTCAGCTAGAAAGATCTATGTCAGTAGAGTTGATAAGGCCATTAACGGTGGCGATAGCTAAAGGTCAGAGACCGGATGTTATTAAATTAATGAATAAGGCTTTTGCGGCGGAAATTAAGCATCGCCTGAATGAAGCTGAAATGAGTATTAACGACTACCAGAAATCTAAAATACTCGTGGCCAAAAGTAAGCATTTCCTCGGGACAATTATTGTTGAGTTAGATGATGACGATGCCGACTCTGCTCAAGAAGCCATAAACAAATGCCTTAAGGCGTTGGGGAGCCCAGGTGTTTTTGGTGCCGGAAAGGAACCTGCTAGTCTGGAGCAGTTTAAGACAGCAAAAGGTATTTTATTTGAGTCACTTCAGCAGTTTGAATGAGCTTTAATAGCACAATAATCCTAG
>Ga0209495_1001047_pt1 | contig 19951 bp, 21 predicted proteins | sample EN1Hudsemesocosm_FD_184629 | JGI IMG/M metagenome (GOLD analysis project Ga0209495, IMG submission 184629) | Methane-oxidizing microbial communities from mesocosms in the Hudson Canyon - EN1E Hudson Canyon (SPAdes) (version 2) | ecosystem: Environmental > Aquatic > Marine > Cold seeps | place... | reverse complement strand
GCTTCAATCGTACAGCCTGGTGTGTCGTCTTTTGGGTAAAAATATAATACGATATTTTTAGAGCCTTTAAACGCGGCAGATTCAACTAACTCATTATTTTGATTTAGTGAGCTAAACGCGGGGGCTATTTGACCTTTTTCTAACATAAAAACCTCTGGGGCTGATTTCATTAAGTGATTGATTATACGGCAGTTGATTAAACACAGCACTCATTGCTCTATTAATAGCTTTGCTGAGCAAGTGCTTTTAATAGAGCAACATAGATTTGATGGCAAAATTCACGTGCTTCTTCTGAATTTGATTCCCATGTTGATTCCCATTCGACAAAGGTCTCATTACTTAAAGTAACGGGCTTAAGTTGAATTTTACCGATGTAATGTTTTACTTCCTCAGCAGAAACAGGGGATGGCCCATCATCAATCGAATAGCGCACACGATATTCATCATCATTACATTCCAATAATGTTTCATGGAAAGCATTATTCAAAATGCGTTTTGCGCCAACGTCTGTAGCACTCACATTCCCGACTGCATCACATTGCGTAATGACTAACTCTGCCCACGACATATCATGAAAATTTCTAACTTTGTCCCATACTTTTTCTATGGGTGCAGAAACAATAATAGATTGGTAACATGTTGGCATAACAGCCTCCTTAATATAGATAAATAATCATTGAACAACCACGCCCATAGTGAATATTCAGTTGAACCCTAAGCTTTTAAACTAGTCACTATTTGTTATTCAAAATGAGAAAAGGCTTTTACTTTCTCAAATCGCAAGTGGTCTGCACTTCCCTTTGCATAATAAATAGTTTGGATAATACCCTTTTCATCAACTAAAAAATCAGCCGGTAATGTCGTCATTTTTCCTTGTAGTGATCTGGGGAAATAGCCCTTAATCAACATGGCATACAATAAAGTAGGCAGTTTAAAAATCATACTTTTTAGTGTCTTCAATACGGAATGCTGCACTGCAAATTCACGGTAATACTGCCCTTCTTCATCCGCTAATATATAAAAAGGTGCATTATACTTTTGGCTGTATTTCTGTAGGTTTTGCAAAGGTGAATCAAAAACCGCAATAACAGTAAAATTATCATCTAATTCCTGCCAGCTAGAAATTAATTGATGAATTCGTAACTGACAAAACGGACAAGCAGCAAAGCGAAAAAATGAAAGCATGTACCGCTTGCCTTCAACTTGCTTTAGGTCAAATTGACTGCCATCAATATTAGCTAAATTAAGAGACGTAATTTTATCGCCTTGTTTATACGGCATATTTATCTTTATTTAAGCTAAATAATTCATACGATAAAACAGTTTTAAGTTGCGTCCAAAAACCTTTATCAAGACTTGCTTCTTTTGTTAATTCTAGAGATTGAGTCTCTTCTAGTTTGCTAACATTAACAACATTAGAAGCTTCCTCCATTCTTGCCATTTTGCGTTCTTGTGCTTGCTCATACGATGCAAACGAACTTTTTAACATCGTAGAATATTCTTCATATTCTGCTGTCGTTAACGCTTTTTTCTTAGCATGTCGACGACGAGTAGATGAACTTTTAGGTGAACTACACATAAGGTTACCCTCTAACATTTAAGTTAATTACTAAAAATAATCTTCCCAATCAGATTTTTATTCCCACTGCTTTAATTATTTTCATTCGATAATAGGTCGTAACCCGAGTTTGAACCTTACATATAACTATTATGAAAAAATTAAAAAATGTCATGATAAAGTTGAGATAAAATCGACATAGCATATGTTTTTACAACTCTAACCCCCCTCCTCTAGATATAAAATGATTATGCTTAATATTTCACGGATTAGCTAACTTACAATTGTATAACCTAGACTAAAAAAGTGAAACATTCAGTTAGTATCCTTTCATGAACGTTTTGTAAGTGCATGCTTAAATAATGAAAAAACACCATTGGCCTGCTCAGTCTTTTCTATAAAAATTCCAGAAAATTTCCAGTAAATCCAGGTTAAAAAAACAGAAACATAACCATCTACAGCGTAATGCCAGGCAAGATGCACAGAGCCTAAAAAAATCAAACAACAATATAGAGCAAAGAAATACCCTAGCCATTTATTGAGTTTTGACGTTAATAAATAGAATAAAAATGCTGTAGCAACGTGTAAACTTGGCATTGCTGAGATGCCGACTCCAACCATAATACTGTCTTGTTGAAATAATCCAAGCAGCATTTTTTGGGCTGATAAAGACCCCAGCTCATATTGTTCATTTACTTTTTGCAGATAGTTTAATTGTTCAAAAAAATAATCATTTCCAGTCATGGCTTCATAAAAACATGGGCCGCCAGAAGCAAATAACATAGCAAATAAAGTCCCACTTATGCCCCATGTTAAAATAAATGTAAAGAAAAACTGTAAACGCAAACGTGGGTTCTCTATGCTCACTAATTGCCAATATAGGAAGAAGAACATCACGAACATCCAAAGAGCATATAAAACATCTAAAGCTGCAGTGATAATGGGATATCCTAAAAAGGGTTGCGTTATGCGCCACGGATCTATACCAAAATGGATATTTCTATCGAGCTCAACAAAGGTTTGATCCCATATATAATCTCCATAGTAGGGAAGCAGTCCTTTCATATTGGAAAATAATGTCAAAAAAATTATTATAACTATGTATAAAGGAATTGCATGGGTTAAGCGTTGCTTAACTAAAAAGTTTTTTGTTAATTTTGGCCACCACTCACGAAGGAGTGGCCTAGGTTTAATTATGGCCTTCCAGTATAAAATTTTAAAGCAGCAATAATATACAAACATACCTATGGCCGTAGCAAGTGTAAATATTCCTGAGGAAAGGTACAAAAGAAAATCCATACGATCAAGTATTTCGTGATCATATGCTATCCCAATACAGATTTGTGCATATAAAATCACCAAGAAAAATAGAAGTTTTTCTGCTGTTGAAAAGTGGTAAGTATTTAAATTAAACAATAACTGATCCTGTTAAAAAATTTTCTGATTATCCATTGTGAAAAATTAGATAAAGTCTACTTTTCTGAAGCACTAGAAACACTAAACAACCACCCGCTAAAGACGGGCGGGGTAGAGAGCTTGGCGACTGAAAGTCTGGATACAGGGCGAATAGCCCTGATTGATTGCCTACCTACTTACATTTACTTTGCAATCTAAAAACTTCATCCCTCACAAACAACCTAACTCATTCATCACTATAATTTGCGGGTACCCACGAGGGCAATGCTGTTGACTTAAGCCCTCTCTTGTTGGAGAGGGTTGGGTGAGGAGAATAAAATCATGCCTTTATAACTCCCCTCATCCCAACCTTCTCCCTTTGGAGAAGGAGCTTATTCTTAAGTCAACAGCATTGACCCACGAGGGGCCCCCCTACAATTGTACGGGCAAGCCCTTGTGGTTGCCCTTATTAGCTCAACACTCACAAACCATAAGAGATCAATCTGGATTTATATTGGAAGCGTACGCTACGCATAACAATATTATAGGTAAAACTATTGAACTCCCTAGATCCAATAGTTATCGGTTGAATGCTTAGTAATTACCTATTTCAATGAATTTTCGAAAAAATTAACCGAGAAAATAATCATGCTTATTGATAATACTTCGATGCACATAAGTCATGCCTTCTTAAAAATATTGATCAAGACTAGCACATTAATTTCACCTAAGTTTTGTTAGAATATTTTCTACTTATCACTTAATTGTTGCTAGAGGGTAATCAGGAGCTTTTTATTTCTCATAACCCTTCGTTATAAGTATAATCTCCAACAGGTCTGACAAAAGTATATTTAGCGGGCTTTACAATAATAGTGTCTGCTAGTAAAACAAAAGCATCATGTGGTGCAGGGATCGCTACAATTGCTGTTAAAGGACTTAAACCAACATATAAAACAGTCCCTGTAACTGTTCCAACAAAGCTTAAAGGTCTTAATACCATATCGATAACTACATCATAGCCATCAGCTTTGCCATTCCCAGTCGCAAAACAAGTACTTGAAATCAACAAAGTACTAGCGCAAACAAATAATTTTAAAAATTTCATAAAACATATCCTTTAGTTAAAAGAGTAGATAAAGTTAATAAGGAATATGCACGAAATAATTTGGGCATAATGGGGCGCAGTAGTTAGCCTGCCTTTTTAAAAAGGCAGGCTAACTACTGCGCCCCAGATGATAATGCTTAAATTATTTCATGCACGTTTCTAAGTAATTATACCGCCTTAAATTCCTAGCCCAATTTATTGAACAGAAGAATGATTAACAGTTTTTTGTTGTAATAATTGCAAAGCCTGCAGATTATCATTCGCCTTTTTATAAAAACGTGGCGTTAATTTCCTAGCCTGCTGTAAATAATATGCAGCTTGATCAAGATCACCATTTTTCATTGCAATATAACCGACATCATTATGCGCCTCAGCCGTACTCATCAAACTCGAAAAAACTTTTAAAGCTGTCTGGTAATTTTTTGTTCGCGCTTTCAGTAAAGCATAATTAAACAAGATCTTATGATTATTAGGATTAATAGCTAAGGCTTGCTTATAAAAGTCTATTGCTTCTTTATAACGTTCGCTCCGATACAAAGAATAACCCATGTTATTTAACATATCAATTTGCTTAGGCTGTATTTCTAATGCCCGTTTAAAGTAGCTAATAGCTTGATCATCAAGTCCCTGTAAACTCTTAATCAACCCCAACCCATTTAATGCATGCCAATTTTTTTCACTTTCCTTAGTCCCCAAAAGTTGCATCAACTTTTCCTCTGCCAGCTGATAATTATTCAGTTTAATAAGCAGTAAGCCATATTTCTCTAGCGCTATAGAATGATCTGGATTTTTCTCTAGAATTAACTGATAACAACGCTCAGCTAAATCCATTTTTTTAATCGATTTGTATAAGTGAGCCATTTCCAGTAATAAATCGATATTATCAGGCTCCATACCATAGGCTTTTACATAATAAGCTTGCGCTAAATCTATTTTATCCTCCTGAATGGCATCTCTCGCTTTTAACCGGGCATCATCTACCGACTCTACCGCTAATACATCTTTTTGCTCCAAGATTTCCACTTCCGCGTCTTCTTGAAATTCAGCACCACGCATCCAGGACCTTTTTGGGCTAGAGCACGCAGCTAAAAGCAAAAAAATCAAAACTATAATTGTATTTTTTATCATAGAAGACCTAGTTAGCCATTACTTTCGATAACGATAGAAATACCGGAGCCATCACAATTAACATAAAGGCCGGCATTAAACACGTAGCTAAGGGAAAAATCATTTTTGCACCAATTTTTGCAGCGGTTTCTTCGGCTGCTTGCATCCGCCTATCTCTAAGATCTTCTGCATAAACGCGCAAGGCTTCAGTAACACTCGTACCAAACATCATACACTGAGTTAAAGTGGACATTAATCCGCGTACATCCTTAACACCGGTACGCTCAGCTAGACCCTTCATTGCGGTTTTTCGCTCAACACCTGCCTGGATTTCAGCCACCACTAAACTTAACTCTTCCGCTAAAATCGGCTGGCTAAAGCGCAACTCAACAGTCACTCTTTGTATCGCTGCATCCAAACTTAAACCCGCTTCTGAACAAATAACCAGCATATCTAAGGCGTCAGGGAAAGCACGCTGGATATTTTTTTGCCGCTTAGCTATTTTTTTATCTAAAACAATACTGGGTAAGATAAAGCCAACCGAAAAAGCTAATAACACACCAATAAGTAGCCAGTCTGCTTTAAGCTCAGGAAGAAAGATAATTAGGAGTATCATTGTCAATGGTAGCATAATGATAAACATGATTTTTATCGCAAAATACTGCAATAGATATTTCTTGGCATGATAGCCTGCATGATGTAAACGTTGCCTAGTTCGCGCGTTTAATCCTTCATTCGAAGGCAATAAGATATGACTGTATGTCTGTAATTTTTTGTTAGTTTTATCTGCGCCATTCGAGGAGACAAAAACACCACTCTCCTCATTCAAAAACCGCGCTCTAACCGGGTCAAATAAGTTATTTAAAAATAACAAGATAGCGAAAATTAAAATAAAAATAACTAAAACAATCAAACCGATAACAAGCCACTTGGCCTGTTCTTGATCACTAATAGCCGAAGTGATTAAATTTAATAAAAAGTCCATATCAATCCCTAAACATCAATCGTGATGATTTTTCTAATCCAAAAGATAGCAATCAGTTCCATCGCCCCAATCACATAAAAAAGCTTATAGCCTTCTGGATGCTCATAAAGTGCATCAAAATGATGCGGATCAATCAAATTAAACATCAGAAACATCAGAAATGGAATGGCACATAATACCCAAGCAGAAAAGACACCTTCTGCAGAAAGCGTCTTAACTGTTCTTTGTAACTTAAATCGTGAACGTAATACGCCAGAAATATTTAACAACACTTCAGACAAGTTCCCCCCAGTTTCACGCTGAATTAAAATGGCGGTGGACATCGCACTTAAACTCATACTCGGTACCCGCTCTATCATTAAGGCAAAGGCCACATCCATTTCACGTCCGTAATTAAGTTCTTCATAAGTAATCCCAAACTCCGTACTCACCGGACCTTCCATTTCGGAGGCAATAATCTTTAGTGATTGAATAAAAGGATACCCTGTACGCAAAGAGCGTGACATCATCTCCAGAGCTTCAGGTAACTGCTCTTCAAACTCATCAAGATATTTGGTTCTTTGTTTTTTTAGCCAGATTATAGGCACGATTAAAGTAAAAATAGCCGCTACCACAGCCCACAATAGATGATAAAAAATAATCCAAACCAAGCCACTGACACCTAACGCGGCCAGTATATTAAATAACACAAATTTATAGGCAAACCACGTCTTTCCCGCCTGTTCAAGCAAAACACTTAAGGCGTTCATCACCGGCAAGCTTTCAATTTTTCGGATAAATAACGGTTTCTTATCCAGCGACCTCACCTTAACGATCGATTGCTGACTGACACCTTGACTTGACAACGCATGATCAAAGCGCTGTTTAAGACGTTTACGGTCTGCTTTACTAGAACTCATCGAAGGCATAATAAGCACCTGCGACATAAGAAAAGCAGCAATAAAAACCGCACCGACAAAGATTATTAGAATTTGATTATCCATAATGCCGCCTTAACTCAATTAATTGACAAAAAATGACTGATCAATAACACAGCCCATACTTTGTAACTTAGGCAAACAAACAGGGATCAGTCCGGTTGCCATATACCGCCCTTGAACAATTCCTTGTTCATTAAGGCCTGTTCTATCGAACTTAAAAATTTCTGACAAGGTAATAATATCACCTTCCATACCCGCCACTTCTTGAATACTGATCACTCTACGGCTACCATCTTCAAGTCGATTGAGCTGTACAATAATATTGATCGCCGACGCAATTTGTTTTCTAACCGCCGCGGTAGGTAACTCGAAGCCCGCCATAGATACCATATTTTCCACTCTAGCTAGCGCATCGCGCGGCTTATTGGCATGTACTGTCGTTAAAGAACCATCATGGCCGGTATTCATCGCCTGCAACATATCAAAAGCCTCCCCGCCTCGGACTTCACCGATAACGATTCTATCCGGACGCATACGCAGACTATTTTTCACTAAATCTCTTAAACTCACCTCACCTTTACCTTCAATGTTGGCTGGTCGAGTTTCCAACCTGACAACATGGGGTAATTGCAATTGTAGCTCGGCAGAATCCTCAATGGTAACAATACGCTCATCAGCGGGAATAAAATTGGACATAGCATTGAGCATGGTTGTTTTACCAGAGCCAGTTCCGCCCGAAATCAATATGTTTTGCTTAGCTTTGGATGCAGATTTAAGAAATTCAGCCATTTGCAGTGTTAAGGCGCCTTTTTCCACCAGATCATCCAGCTTCATCTTATCTTCAGAAAACCGCCGGATAGAGATTGATGCGCCATCGATAGCCAAAGGCGGAATAATTGCATTGACTCGCGAGCCATCAGCCAAACGAGCATCAACCATCGGCGAGGACTCATCGATACGTCGCCCCACTCTTGACACGATACGATCAATAATTTTCATTAAATGATCATTATCTTTAAAGCGAACGGGCGTCAGTTCTAGGCGACCAAAGCGTTCGATATACACACTGTGATAGTTATTCACTAAAATATCAGATATTGTTGGCTCCGATAATAAAGGCTCTAAAGGTCCAAGCCCTAAAACCTCATCTTCAACTTCTTTAACAATCTGTTCTCTTGAGCGGGCATTCAAGGGAGCTGACTGCTCCTCTATTAACTGTCTAACGACCTGGCTAATCTGCTTCCTGGCTTCAGTTTCTTCGACCCCACTAATCAACGATAAATCCAATATATCCAGTAAATTAGAAAGGATATCATCTTTTAACTTCAGCTCTAACGAAGTTAAAGCCGTTAACTGTAACATTGGCCTAAGCGTCTCAAGCTTCTCTGGTACAGGCGTATCTAATTGTTCACTTGCTTTACCCTGATACTTCTGCTCTTGAGTAAAATTTTTTAATCGACTTTTTAATCCCACACCGCTCTCCGTATAAATAAAGCAACTGTTTAAGTATAGAGTATCAACTCATAGCTAAATATTATACTCCAGTACACTATTTTTTATTCCTGTGATGGAGTAAACTATTTCTGGTCGTTAAGAAATAGTCGAAATAAGTTATTTCTTAACGCTTACCTTAAATAATTAAAAATAGCTAGGATCTTACTATGTTAAATCAAATAAAAAAATTTCTCAAAAATGAAGACGGTGCCGAAACACTTGAATATGTTGTTATTGTAGCTATTATCATAATTCTTGGTGCGGCGGCTTACAAGCTTGGAATGGGACCTGCTATTTCCTCTGCATTTACTAAAATTAGTGGTGCAATTACAAGTGCAGGTACTTAAAGTAACAAGTATTGCCTATTTATAAGTATCATTGATGATACAAAAATTCATCAATAATACTTATAAAGCACAATAGAGGAATTCATCTAATTATGATAGTTAAAAAAATAAAAACTCTTTTAACAAGTGAAGAAGGGGCTGAAACCTTTGAATATGTCGTTATTTCTGCAATTATAATTATTTTTGGAGCGGCAGCATATTCTACTGGTATAGGCCCAATTATAAAAACGGCTATGGATGCACTTATAGCCGCAGCTGATACAGCGCTTGGTACTGGCTAATTTAAATATCTGCTATTTAGTTTTTATCATCATAGTTATCGCTATTTTCTATGCTAGTTATTATCACCTCAATATTAATATATGTCAGCATTTATGACCTGTACTATAAGAAAATACCCAACCCTGCTTCTTTATGTATAACTATTCTGGGGTTTATTTATACCTTTTTGTTAAATGGCAGTTATGGCCTAACACTTAGCTTTTATGGGTTGTCTGCTGGTTTTTTTGTAGCTTTATTTTTTTATAGATTTGCTCATTTAGGCTCAGGTGATGTTAAGTTAATCGCTGCTATAGGCTCTTTTGTCGGTTATCAATCAATCCTGCTTATTATCGCCTACAGTTATGTTATATCCGCAGTTTTAGGTCTTATTTTTATCAAGCTATGGCTAGCATGGTATAAAAATAAGCAAAAAAATGATCCAGAAGAAAAAGTAAAAAAACTACGCTCAGAACGTATCCCCATGGCACCGGGCATTAGTCTGGCAACTTTTTATGTACTGTATACCACTCATTTCTAAGTGATAAAAATATGACACTAAAAAGCTTAATCAAACAACCCAGCACCTTGGAAAGCACTGGACTAGATGAAGACCTAGTGATTGACTTACTATTAAAGTATTTATATGAAAACGGTGTCTTAGATCTATTGCAACTCAGTAATCGCATCAAACTCGCAGGTAGCACACTAGAAGTTCTTCTTTTAAAATTACGCAAAGATGCACGCGTCTTTGTCAACAGCCCAGAAGGTTCAAACAGCATTCGCTATCAATTGACTGATTTAGGGCGTTCCGATGCCATTAATGCCAAATCCAGAAGCGGTTATTTAGGCCCAGCACCGATTACTCTGGAACATTACGTTCAATTAGTTAATGCACAGTCAGTATTTGATTTAACTCTAACTCGAGTTGAATTAGCCAAGGTTATGAGCGATGTAGTCATGGAGCAAAGATTATATAATCAACTCGGCCCTGCCCTACACTCAGGCCGACCCATTTTAATTTACGGTCACGCAGGTACTGGGAAGACCTTTATTTGCAAACATTTAGCCAAATTATTAGGCGATAATATTTACCTGCCACATGCTATCGCTATCGGCAGAGAAATTATCCAGTATTTTGACCCCTTAATTCATCACCCTGTTAGTAACAATGCGCAAGAAAACTCTCTCGCATTTGCGGCAAAAACGGACCCTAGACTCTTATTATGTCATCGCCCGGTTGCTATTAGTGGCGGTGAATTGACCATGGATAGACTAGAACTCACCTACGACCCTGTCACTCGAACAAGTCAAGCCCCGATTCAAATGAAAGCTAATAACGGTATGTATATCGTTGATGACTTAGGCAGACAAAAAATGCCTCCTATTGAATTATTGAATCGCTGGATTGTGCCTATGGAAGAGCATACCGATTATTTATCACTGTCTACTGGCCTGCAATTCCCGGTTCCCTTTAATACTGTACTAATTTTTTCTACTAATTTACATCCACTTGAGTTAGCAGATGAAGCTTTTTTACGACGTTTAGGCTATAAAATTCACTTTGAACCGATTGACGAATTGAAATATAAACAAATATGGGCTAACCTCATAGATCAGCAAGATCTATCTGCTGAGGATGGTATATTAGAATTCTTATTTGCTTTATATAAAAAAAATAAGCGCGTCCTTTTGCCTTGCCACCCTCGCGACCTAATAGGCCTAGCATTAGATATGGCTGCATTTAAAAACCATAAAGGTCATTTGACATTAGAAAACATTGAAGTCTCATGGCAAACCTACTTTATTGATTTACAAGACGAGGAAGATATAAATGAATAAGCGTATTGTCATTATGATTATTATCGCATTCTTATGCGCTACTCTTGCCGCATGGATTGCTAATAACTGGATTACAAGCAAAGGTACTGATGAGAATAATGTTGTCGAAACGTCTAGCCCCGTTATTGTTGCTTCGGTAGAAATACCTTTTGGCACAAAATTAGATTCCTCTCATGTAAAAATCATCCAATGGCACAGTACTGATTTACCAAGTGGCTCGTTTAATAAAATCGAAGATGTCATAGGTAAAATTGCAAAAAATACCTTTTATAGGGATGAAATTATTACCGACAAACGGGTAGCTGAACATTTACAAGGTAGCGCCCTAGCCTCGATAATTACCCTAAATTATCGAGCAATGACGGTAAGAGTCAATGATGTGGTCGGTGTTGCTGGCTTTATCATGCCAGGCAATACTGTGGATATTCTATCGACTGTCGTAGTCAGACAAGGTGCAAAACAAAAAGCACTAACAACCACACTACTAACGGATATTAAAGTTTTAGCTGTCGATCAAGATGTTTCTCCTGACAAGCAAAAACCTACGGTCGTGCGCGCAGTTACTCTGGAATTATTACCTAAGCAGGCAGAAAAAATTGTCTCAGCAATGAAAGAAGGCACCATTCAATTAACCCTTAGAAACCCGTTAGATGATGCTGAACCCGAAGAAATAGTGCAAGAAAAACCCACTCGACGCAAAGTGATTCGTCGACGCTATGTTGCACCCTCTACTTCAGTCATCCCTTGGTCGGGTCAATCTGCTAAAAAATGTAAAGGCAACATTTGTTAAATAGGAAGTGAAACTTATGAAAAACACACAAAATCTCGTTAATGCCCTGCTTCCTCTGATTTTGCTAGGCAGTATTAGCCAAGCTACGGCGGAACCTCGTAGCTTGGAAACTAAAATCATCCCAACTGACTTCGATAGACAGCTATGGGAGCATACGGACGCTAGTAGCGCCAGCGCAAAAAGCACAACCTATAATGTGCCGTTAAATAAATCGCGTTTAATTACTTTAGACAATAAAGTCAAAAAAATATCCAAAGGTAACCCTAACTTTGCCAACATACTTCTCTTTCCACCTAATCAGCTATTTATACAAGGTAGGAAATTAGGAACAACCAATATAATGACTTGGGATAATCAAAACAAAATATCTCATATCATTAATGTTGAAATCACGCATGACCTAGAAAGTCTAAAAGCTAAATTATACGAGCTACTACCTAACGAACAAATTCTTGTACGTTCTGCACAAAAAAACATTATTTTAAGTGGCGAAATCAGTGGCCTAGATGTAATGCAGGCAGCCATTGATATAGCACAAAGTTATTTAGGATCTTCAGAGAGTAAATCACTCAAGGGTGGGGCAGAAGGACATCAAAATCAATCAGAGTCATCGAATGTCAAAAGCACCGAAAAAAGCAAAGGTGATGTCCCGCATATTATTAACTTAATGAGTGTCGGTGGTGCTCAACAAGTGATGCTGGAAGTGACTATTGCAGAAATTGACCGAAAAGTATTTCGCGGTCTGGATATCAAATATAACTCCTTGCATTCCAGTAATAATTTTAACTTTGGTGCAATCAATTCAGGTGGCTCATTAATCCCTATTCCAGGGGTTGGAGGGGCGCCGAGCGTTGATGCAATGGGATTATTTTTAAGTGGTATCAGTGGTAGTTATATGTTTAATCTAACTATTGATGCTGCACAAAATCAAAATTTAGCTAAAATTCTAGCAGAGCCGGTTTTAACCACCTTATCTGGACAGGAAGCAACCTTTATTTCCGGTGGTGAATTCCCTGTTCCCGTCCCTCAAGCCAATGGTGGTATTGGCGGCGGCTCAATAACCATCGAATTTAAAGAGTTTGGGGTCACTACTCGATTTCTCCCTGTAGTTTTAGATTCAGGACGCATCAATTTGAATATGAACATTGGTGTCAGTGAATTATCTGAAGATGCTGCGATCTTTGCCGAAGTAGGCGGTACAAGCACAGCCTTTACCATTCCCTCATTAACTAAACGCGAAGCAAGCAGTACCCTGGAATTGGCAGATGGGCAGACGATGAGTATTGCCGGCTTAATCAGCGACAAAGTACGCTCTAATGTTGAGAAGTTTCCTGGTCTTGGCGACATACCGGTGTTAGGTGCTTTATTCCGAAGTGAACAGTTCATTAAAGAACGTACCGAACTAGTGATTTTTGTTACGCCGCGTTTAGCTAAACCTATTTTAGCTAAAGATATTAGACTACCGACAGATTCTTATGTTGAACCTGATGACTTTGATTTTTATATCCTAGGCCGACTTGAGGCTCGAAGTGAAAAGCCGGCCATTGCTAACGATAATTTAACCATTACTGACCCTAACGGTGGCTTAGAAGGTCATTTTGGTCATCAATTAATTGAACAGGATAATGCTTTATGAGCCCTCTAATTAAATCAAATAAAATATTTATTTTATTATCTTGCCTTGTCTTGTTATCTGGCTGTGCGGACTGGTATTCAGAACCTGTCAGAGTCGATGATGATTTTGGTAAGTCAGTTAAACATATGATGAAAGCACAAACGGTAAACCCGACTCCTACAGAGCAAGCCTTTGGTATGGATGGCAAAAAAGCAGAAGGCTCTATAAAAGCCTACCGGTCAGGTGGTATTGATTTAAAACACGGTAAAGAAACGCTTACTTTTGATGTAGATAATTAGATATCTACACAACTTATATATTTTTAATATACGTGGTCAGTGTTGTAACACCTAGCTCCAATCAATCACATTGTAATATTTTGCTTACTGATATATGTAGAGAGTTGAAAAATAAACTTATTCACTCTGCATTATATAAGACTATGTCACCCTTAAGTGTGAAAAAAAACAGCTCTTAAAGCCCTCCCTTGCTGGGGAGGGTTGGGTGGGGAGAAGTTAAAATAAGTTGCTGTAAGTTTCTCTTAATTTATTACAAAGACATGAAAGAAATATTTACAACATACTTTATGTAAAGGGTTACTATTTAGTTGCCTGCTCTTTCTTACATAACTGATGTTACGCAGCCTTACTTAAATTCGTATTAAGTTAAGTATTAAACAAAGCGTTACAAGGTTGGCTGGGTTAGCTTTGTAAGCGCAGCGCGGCAAACGTAACCCAGCATTTTAGGAGTATTCAGGCATGCTGGGTTACGATTTTATTGCTACGCAAAAAAGTCTAACCCAGCCTACAAATTAGCATTCTGCGTAACATCCGTTACTTATGTAATGCGCATAAAATTAAGTTTGGTAAATCAGTGGAGCGTACTTTACCTGCGACTGATGCCGTTATAAAATCGAGCTAAAGCTCACCCTGCACGCGATAATAAAGTAAGACCCTAGCTTACTTTAACCTACAAATAACGATATTATTTTTTACCCGCGCCTTACTCGGTTCACGTTAATATTCTGGAGAGATTGATATGAGACTACATCACACAAAAAGGCAACAAGGGGCAACGTTAATGCTTACCTTGGTGTTTATGATAGGTATGCTCGGGATGGTAGGCTTTGCCATTGATACAGGCCATGTGCTGGTAAATAAAACTCGCTTACAAAATGCTCTGGATGCTGCAGCGTTAAGCGCCGCTATTGTCTTAAATGGCCCGACTAATAATTCTACTGCAGAGGCGACTACAGCGGGTCTCGTAACTTTTGATTTATTTATAAAATCCGCAGGTAATGCCGAATTAGCTAATAACATGACATTAACTGCAGCGAATTTTTCTTATTCTGATCGCGTTAATTTATTTTCTGCAGGTCTCGGAGGCACGCCTAAATTTGTCCAAGTTAGAAGTAATGCTTTGCAAGTGACTAATTTCTTTATCCAAGTAATTACTCGCGCTAGCTCAGAAAATGTGGGAGCAGTTTCAACTGCTGGACCTATGGGGCAGAATTGTAATTTGGTACCGCTAGTCATTTGTGCCGATGTCGACCCAGCAACTGGTACTATGGATAAAGACTGCAGTACTGATAACGATGGCGATGGCTATAGAGATTGTTATGGCTACAACATGAATGAAGAAAGCGAATTACATACAAAATTTTGCGCACCTAATGATACAGCGTGCCAAGCCACTTCACTTGAAGCAGGCAACTTTACCTTACTCAGGTGGGAGGATTCCGCAGGTAAAAATGATATTCGTAACAGCTTGGCAGGAGGAGACGTTGACTCATGCTCAGTCGGCGTACAATTAGAAACAGACCCTGGTAATGCCGTGGGTCCGGTCAGCCAAGGCATAAATGACCGCTTTGCCGCAGATACAGTTAACAATACTTATGATAATTTTACTCACCCTACAGCCGCCACCCCAGCCTACGACAGCTATTTATCCGATCAGACATCATCCACCAATAGTGGGATACAAAATAATCGATTAGTTGCCGCACCTGTCGGTGATTGCAATGGCATACAAAATGGGAACACTACTTTTGATTTTGCCACTGATGGCTCGGGCAACATGGCCGCTATGTGCATATTAATAAGGCGACCAGTAAAAGCCCAAGGGAATAATAAAGACCCTAATTATTTAAAAAACAGTATCTATATTGAAATGTTGGAGCTTTGTCCTGCTTTAGGTAATACTGATCCGACTAATCCTGTTATCTATGGTCCTTTCAGAATTGTATTATTTAAAAGCGAAAATAGTGGAGATTCCTAATGAAAATTAATCATCAACAAGGCGCTTCGATACTTGAATTTACTATCGTGATTCCCGTGTTATTAATGTTTATCCTTCTGGTGAGTGAAGTAGGAATTATGTTTTACACTATGAATGCATTGACAAAATCAACACAGGATGCAGCTCGCTATATGTCAGAATCAAAGTCTGAATTTTCTACACGCGAACCCATTGCTCAAAACTTACTCAAGTATGGCAGTGTCACTAGTACCTCCCCTCCTTTGATTCCAAAGGGTGATACTCTGATAAAAGCGAAGATTACAGAGACTGCCACTCATGTTAGTGTTGTTGTTACTTATCAACATGATTTGATTATGGGTTCTGCTTTAGGCGCGTTGACTGGCTTAAGCACAGGTGATAGTGTCGATTTTGGCAATACTTTTCAGCTAGGTGCTTCAAGCGTTATGAGGTTTGCGCAATGAAACAAAAATCAAGATTTCATCAACGGGGCGCTGAAACGGTAGAATTTGCTTTTGTGGCGGTTTTTTATTTCACTTTATTATTTGGTGTATTTGAATTTGCCCGCGCATTGTATACTTGGAATGTATTGACTGAATCAACCCGAAGAGGTGCAAGATTAGCGGCAGTTTGTCCTTATAAATCTCCTATACCTATTAATGTTGCTGTGTTTAATAGCCGCAATGTCTCAAGTGATAGTCCCATTATTCCAGATTTAAAAACGTCTCATGTTAAAGTCAGGTATCTTGATTCCGCTGGTATAGACGTAATTTTAACAGCGGCAGAAATTGATGACGGCGGACTTGCTAGAATTGATTTTGTTGAAGTCAGCCTCAGTCACAAGCACGACATGCTTTTTTCTGGTTTATTCGGTTTATTTGTTCCCAGCTGGACTGGAACTTTAAACTCGCCGACCTTTCAAACAACCTTACCTGCAGAAAGCTTAGGTGCAGATCCAACATTTTCGCCGCCGGCAGAAGAAACTACCTGCAACTTTTAAACTTTTTTTATTTTCGCTGAATAACAGCCTTTACTCTACTTGCAATATAAAATGGAAGAAAAAATAAACAGTATCGTAATTGTCGGTGAGAATTTGACAATTAAAAACCAAAAGAATGATTTAGGAGATATCGATAATTTACGCATTGAAACCATAGAGAATTCAAGCAATGCGCTTAATTTTGTTGATCAGAATGTCATTCTAATCATTAATTTGGATGATAAAACCGATGAGCTACAAAAATTAGCAGAACTTAACCATAAAAAAGCAGCTGTTATTATTATTGGTAATAAACAAGATGCTAATTTGCTGAGTATTGCCATTACCGCCGGTATTTCTGCTTTTCTTGATACAAATCATGAATCGCATGAGCTAGTTGATAGCATCAATAACATTCTATATAAGCTCTCTAGCACTAAACAAAAATCAACCTTTAATGCCTTCATTAATGCTAAAGGTGGAGCGGGAGCAAGCTTTATTGCAAGTAATGTTGCTTATATTTTATCTCAGGTTAAGCACACTAAAGTCGCTTTAGTTGATATGGATTTACAGTTTGGCTCTATTAGTCTGAATTTTAATATCAATACCCCAAAATACACAATCACTGAGGCTCTAAATGAAGTAAATGAACTAGATAAGGTCTCTATATCAGGTTATATGGAAAAATATAATGATTCCTTAAATCTATTATTACCTTCAACACACGATATCGTTGTCCCTGGTGAATTAGATTCTCAATCATTAGATAAACTCATATCTCTATTACGAGAGAATTATAACCACCTTGCGATTGACTTACCTAGACTCATTGAACCTTTATCCACGCTAACTATGGATCAAGCGGATAATATTGTCATTGTTTTGCAACAAAACCTTGCGCAATTTCGTGATGGCAGACGTTTAATTCATATTTTAAATAAAGACTTAGAAATTGATTTAAATAAAATTGTAATTATTATTAATCGCTATGATAAGAACAACTCTTTAAGAAAAGAAGATATGGTAAAACTAGTTAATCATGACAGAGTTTATACGGTAGCTAATGATTTTGATTTAGTAGAAACGTCCTCTAATCTTGGAATGCCCTTATATGAACATTCAAAAAACTCTAAAATTGCTACAGATTTAAAAGTGATTGCTTACGCTTTAGGAAATATTCAAGAAAACAAAAGGAAAAAGTTTTTGGGGCTGTTTTAAACAACATTACACATCTTCTGATACATAGTAGTATTCAATATTTGTGAGCGCTATAATTATCTATAAAAAACAAGTTAGTACAGATGATTAAAGTAAAAAAAAGAAAAAATTCTATTTTTTTAAACTCTGAAAAAGTATTGCTACTATTTATATTGATCTATGCAGTTCTGTCTACTTGGGCTGCATACGATCATGAAATTCTACACAGAGTCAATTTCCTATTATATTTATCACTTACGACTAAAAAATTAATAATCGTAGTATATTTATTTATAATATTTTTTTGTTTTAAAATATTATGGTGGAAAATAACAATTCACCCTCAGCCTCTTTTTCGAGATTGGTGGCCCATGATAACTCAAGATTTTCTGACAAAAGAGAATCTTTTAAGAGCCACTCTAGGCTTTCTAATTTTATTCTCATTTATGTCCCTTTATACTAGCATGAAAGGAATGATTTCTTATTATGGAGAATATACTTGGGATCCCGTATTATCTGAAATTGATAGAAGAATTCACTTTGGTATAGATCCATGGCGAATTATACAGCCTTGGTTGGGCCAACCTAACATAACGAGAGCAGTAAGTTTTATTTATACTGAAATGTGGGGAGTTACCTCACTCAGCATAATTACTTGGCAATTGTTTTCTATCAAAAACCCTCACTTACGCACACAATTTTTTTTGACTTTTATCCTAATTTGGAGCGTTAACGGTACGTTATTAGCTATACTTTTTGCTTCAGGCGGCCCGTGTTTTTATGAATTTATGACGGGCTCCAGTTATTATGCAACACAAATGAACTACCTTAACACGGTAAACAATCAGTATGGACTTCTTTCAGTTGACATACAAAATACTTTACTTTCTATTTATCAAGTAGATAGAATAACGAGTGCAGGGGGGATTTCGGCTATGCCTAGCATGCATATCTCCCAGGCTTTTTTATTATTCCTATTCGGATCATGCTTGCACAAATGGATGGGGCGCATTTTAGGTTTATTTTTTCTAATGATATTCATCGGCTCAATCCATTTAGGCTGGCATTATGCAATAGATGGCTATTGCTCAATTATCATGACTTGGATACTCTGGAAATTATCAGGTGTCATAATTAAAAAGCTAGATAGCCCCTCATTATAAATTTCCTGACAAATTAAAACTTGTGAGCAGGATTGCCCCTCCCTAAACGCATCTCCTTACACACAGATGATTAGGGGGCTTATGAATGACATATTGACGCAGAAAAACATGAAATAGGTCAGCGTAATACTCAAAAAATCGAACGTAAAAATTTGAATTTAAGAACCTGAATTAAGCATTTAACACGTAACACTATTTGTTTTTCAAAATCTGAATAAATGCATGACATTACAATTGGTTTATTAATTAATAAAGTTGAGTTTGGTCGGAATATTCATTCGCAAAAACAGATTTGACCCACTACAGACTTTTTAAGAAAAGTTAAAATTCACCAATACACCTAACGTAGTGGGTTAAACCTATTTAATATTATTTTTAAAACCCAGCATCCACCTGAAAAGACATTAACTCTTTAGTAACCGGGTGATTAAACTCAATCCATTCAGCATGTAAATGCAAGCGCTGGTCTTGGGTTCCATAAAGATCATCACCCACTATGGGCGCATTTAAACCTTGTTCATGTGCTGAGTGCACGCGTAGCTGATGGGTTCTACCGGTTAAGGGGTAAAAATAAACTTTAGTTTGATTATTCTTACGCGCAATCACTTCCCAGTGCGTTGTTGCCACTCTGCCATGCTCGTAACAAACTAATTGTCTTGGCCTATCATCTATATCCAAACGTAGTGGTAAATCAATCTCACCACTATCTGCTTCAAGCACGCCATCTAATAAGGCGACATAACGCTTTTTAACGGTACGCTTTATAAATTGTTTTTGCAGTTGTTTATGCGCGTCTTTAGTTAATGCTATTAACATTAAGCCAGAAGTAGACATATCTAAGCGATGTACAATCAAACCCCCTTTTGCTTCTGGGTAGGCTTGCTGAATACGCGTAAATACCGAATCCTGAATATTTTTACCCGGCACTGATAAAAAGTCC
>Ga0209495_1001039_pt1 | contig 20081 bp, 13 predicted proteins | sample EN1Hudsemesocosm_FD_184629 | JGI IMG/M metagenome (GOLD analysis project Ga0209495, IMG submission 184629) | Methane-oxidizing microbial communities from mesocosms in the Hudson Canyon - EN1E Hudson Canyon (SPAdes) (version 2) | ecosystem: Environmental > Aquatic > Marine > Cold seeps | place... | reverse complement strand
CTGTTGGGGTATCGCCAAGCGGTAAGGCACAAGGTTTTGATCCTTGCATTCCCAGGTTCGAATCCTGGTACCCCAGCCACTTTTTTGTTTTGCTATAGACTTTTTGGCTTTTACCTTGAAAAAAAATAGACTTCTCCAGTTACAAGAACGCACTGCTGATACCAGTATGATGGTGTTTTCGGGCAATTCTAACCGTCCTTTAGCGAAGAATATTGCTAACTTCCTCAGTGTTCCCCTCGGTAAAGCTACCGTAGAAAAGTTCAGCGATGGCGAGATCATGGTTGAAGTGTTAGACAATGTCCGTGGTAAAGATGTCTTTATTGTCCAGCCGACATCAATGCCTGCCAATGATAACTTAATGGAATTAATGGTGATGACGGATGCAATTCGTCGTGCTTCAGCAAGACGAATTACGTTAGTTGTTCCGTATTTTGGCTATTCACGCCAAGATCGTCGTCCACGCTCAGCGCGTGTTGCAATCACTGCAAAAGTAGTCGCGAATATGCTGACTGGTGTTGGTGCAGATAGAATCTTAACCGTTGATTTGCATGCCGACCAGATTCAGGGGTTCTTTGATTGCCCTGTTGATAATGTTTATGCCTCGCCGGTTTTGTTGGGTGATGTTTGGAAGCATAAATATAAAGATTTAGTCGTTGTTTCACCTGATATTGGTGGTGTTGTTCGTGCAAGAGCAGTGGCAAAACATCTTGATGTTGAATTAGCGATCATTGATAAACGTCGTCCAAAAGCAAATGTTGCCAAAGTTATGAATATTATTGGTGACGTAGAAGGGCGAGTATGTGTCCTTATCGATGATATGGTTGATACCGCAGGTACATTATGTGCAGCGGCTGCAGCATTAAAAGAGCGAGGAGCAACACGTGTTGTTGCCTATTGTACTCATGCTGTTTTATCAGGGCCGGCAGTTGATAATATTGAAAATTCAGTATTAGATGAATTAGTCATTACTGACACAATTCCCCTGCAAAAAAATGCACAACAATGTGCAAAGATTCGCCCATTAAGTATTGCAGAAATGCTAGCTGAGGCGATGTATAGAATTAGTAATGAGGAGTCTGTTAGCTCCTTATATATGGATTAGAACATTTAAAGTAATGCTTTAGATGTCTTGTTAGTCGGAGCACTCAATTAGAGTGTAATCTGCATGCCTACCCTGGTCGCAAGGGAGGCAAAGCGCCGCCGTTAGGCGGCATTTTTAATGGGTAAGAGATTGCCCATGATTTTGGAGAAAAAGATGGAAAATTTATTTGAAGTTCAAGCTGAACTACGTACTGACAAGGGGAAGGGTGCGAGCCGCCGCCTACGTCATGCAGGTCAAGTTCCAGCAATCATGTATGGTGCAGAAGAAGAAGCTGTATCATTAACATTAGATCACAACAAATTTCTTCGTCATTTAGAAGAAGAGGCATTTTATGCTCATATCTTGACGATTAAAGTTGGTGCTAAAAAACATAAAGTAGTTTTGAAAGATCTACAACGTCATCCAGCTAGTGATATGAAAATCATGCATGCTGACTTCTTGCGCGTTAGTGCTAAAGTTGCAATGACAATGAATGTACAGCTTCACTTTATTGGTGATGAAATTGCTCCAGGTGTTAAAGTTGCTGGTGGTAAATTAACTCACTTAATGTCTGATGTTGAAATCTCTTGTTTACCAAAAGATCTACCTGAATACATCGAAGTTGATACATCTGCATTAGAACTTGATGCGTCTATTCACTTGTCTGAACTTGTACTGCCAAAAGGCGTTACATTGACAGCATTAGCTCATGCTAAAGATGAAGAACTAGAAGAAGGTGTTCGTTCTGCATATGACCAAGCTGTTGTTAGCGTTCACACTCCTCGTGCTGTAGTTGAAGTTGAGGAAGATGAAGCTGGTGAAGAAGCGGCAAGCGAAGAAGAAGCGACTGAAGAATAATTCAGTCAATATTGAGGAAATCTACCCATAAGCACTTGAATATGTACATTAAAAATACAGAATATTCAACAGTAATGAGTATTAGCTAATGGCTAACTGGATAATCGCAGGCTTGGGTAATCCAGGTCCTCAATATGAACACACCCGACACAATGTTGGGTTTTGGTGGCTGGACCAATTGGCGAGTGATTTAGGTACAACATTTTCTGTTGAAAACAAATTTCACGGCCAATTGGCTCAGGCTCATCATTCAGAACATAAGCTATTTTTGCTAAAACCACTGGTTTTTATGAATAGAAGTGGTCAATCTTTAGCAGCTTTAGCAAACTTTTATAAAATTCCCTTAGCAAATATTCTCGTTATTCATGATGAATTAGATCTGCCTACTGGAGCAGCACGCTTAAAACGTGGTGGTGGTCATGGCGGACATAATGGTCTTCGTGACATTATTTCTCGAACAGGTAGCAAAGATTTTTTACGTTGTCGATTAGGGATCTCGCATCCGGGAGATAGCCGACAAGTGTCGGATTATGTACTTAGTAAGCCTTCTCAGCCAGATCGACAACTCATTCGAAATGCAATCGATGATTCGTTAAGGGTATTACCTGATCTCTTATCAGGTGATCTAGATAAAGCCATGAATTGGCTACACTCACAATAGGAAAAGTATCATGGGATTCAAATGCGGTATTGTTGGCCTACCCAATGTAGGTAAATCAACTTTATTTAATGCGCTGACTGAGGCTGGTATTGAGGCTCAGAACTACCCATTCTGTACAATTGAGCCTAATGTTGGTGTTGTTCCCATGCCTGATCCTCGTTTGGATGCTTTAGCTGAAATTGTTATTCCTGAACGCGTGTTGCCAACGACAATGGAGTTTGTAGATATTGCGGGCTTAGTTGCCGGCGCATCAAAAGGTGAAGGTTTAGGTAATAAGTTTCTAGCCAATATCCGTGAAACAGATGCCATTGCCCATGTTGTTCGTTGTTTTGAAGATGATAACGTGATTCATGTTGCCAATAAAGTTTCACCACTAGATGATATTGAAGTTATTAATACAGAGTTAGCTTTAGCTGATTTAGAAAGTGTTGAAAAGGCGATTACAAAAACAACACGTGATGCCAAAGGTGGCGATAAAACAGCAAAAGCACGTCTAGATCTACTTAAAGAAATGAGTGACGTTCTTAACGAAGGTAAACCTGTTCGAGGCATGATGTTAGATGAAGATCAGCTAGCCTTGCTAACGGAAATACATCTCCTGACTATTAAGCCAACAATGTATATTGCTAACGTTGCTGAAGATGGCTTTGAAAACAATCCATTCTTAGATCTTGTTTCTGAACTAGCTGAATCAGAAGGTGCTGCGATCGTCGTTATTTGTGCTTCTATTGAGTCCGATATTGCAGAACTTGATGCTGAAGAGAAAAAAGAATTTTTAGATGAGCTTGGCCAAGATGAACCTGGTTTAAATCGCGTTATTCGTAGTGGTTATAACTTACTTGGTTTGCAGACATACTTTACTGCAGGTGTTCAAGAAGTGCGTGCTTGGACTGTGCGTGTCGGTGCAACAGCACCTCAAGGTGCAGGTGTTATTCATACTGACTTCGAGAAAGGCTTTATTCGAGCTGAAGTGGTTGGCTATGAAGACTTTGTTGAATATAACGGTGAGTCAGGCGCTAAAGATGCGGGTAAATGGCGTTTAGAAGGAAAAGATTACATTATTAAAGATGGCGATGTGATGCATTTCCGTTTTAATGTATAGGCTGTCTTATTACTAAGACTCCTCTAGCAATTACCTAAATTTAAGGATGAAATCATGGTAATAAAACACATCAGAATATTTTCTGTTATTGCTATAAGTTCATTATGTTTTTCTCCAGTTCAGGCTGAGTCAGTAGATTCATGCCTGTTGAAGGCATTGCTGTCCGTCTCAGATAGTGTCACTGTCGGAGAAGTGCGAGCATCGTGTGAGCAACAGTATAAGGCCTCCTTTCCTGAGAATTTAGAACTTACGGATAAAGAAGAGTCTGCGATAACACGCCGTTTGAGGCTTGAACGAGAAGGCGATGACAAACTGTTTTCCCTTCAGCCTCATAAACCAAACTATATTATGCTAAGTAACAATATAGCATCAGCCAATGAGCAGCCATTTACAGAGGCATTCCCGACCCGGGATGTTCATTTGCAACCATGGGAAACAAAGTTTCAAATTAGTTTAAAAGTACCATTAGCGCGAGATCTATTTTCAGGGAATGGTGATCTTTTTGTCGCTTATACCAATAGATCGTTCTGGCAACAATTCAATAAAGAGAGTTCGTCACCCTTTCGAGATTCCAATCATGAACCAGAGTTATGGTTATCATTCAAAAATGACAGTGAATTTTTTGGTTTTAAAAACTCAATAATTCGAACAGGCTTTGTTCACCAATCAAATGGGCAAGCAGGTTCATTATCGCGTAGTTGGAATCGAGTCTATACCGATTTTATTGTTGAGAAAGGTGACTTCTATTTTTCCTTCAAACCTTGGCTACGTATTTCAGAAGACTTCGAAGATGATGATAACGCTAATATTGATGATTACCTCGGTAACTTTGAGTTTAGTGGCTTATATAAGAAAGGCGAGCACACCTTCGACTTTATGGTCCGCAACAACCTTGATTTTGGGGATAATCATGGGGCCTTACAATTAGGTTGGAGTTTCCCCGTAACAACGAAGCTTAAGGGGTATGTGCAATGGTTCAATGGCTATGGAGAGAGTTTAATTGACTACAATGCTCACTCAAATAGTTTTGGTATTGGTATTAAGTTAAGCGATTGGCTATAAATTTCTTATATTACTTGATATTTGTTTGATAGCATCGTAAAATTGTCGGCTTGGTATGGCTATGTAGCTCAGCTGGTTAGAGCACATCACTCATAATGATGGGGTCGGTGGTTCGAATCCACCCATAGCCACCAAACCCTCCCTTTAGTTGCATCCCACAACATAACAATCTAGTCATTTGATAAAAGAGAATTCACTTCTTCATAAGCTATTCTCAATGGCTCAATGCCTTCTCTTGATTCTTCAATATTTCCAGCATGATGTTGTGAAACCAGTTTCTCGGCAAGTATATAAAATATATCATGAGCTTCTTGGAGCTTTTCAAGCCACTGTTCATCAAAAATAGCTTCATCTTTAAAACGAGACAACCATTTTCCTAGGTGACATTTCACTAAGTAGTCGCCAAAGCCGCTATCAGCCATTGTGAGAAGCACATTGTTGACATTATGGAACCAATGTTTAGTTGTTAATTGAAGTAATTTTATTTTATTTTCTTGTTCTGAGTGTGGTTCATTGCTGTACCTCATCCAAGATTGATTCGGCTGATAATTCAATAGCCAGGATGGAATCTTATCTGATGGTAGTGGTCGGGAGATACCAAAACCTTGGGCTTCATAACAGTCCATGATGAGTAGAACTATGCCATGGGCTTCAGTTTCTACGCCTTCAGCAATGACTTTTCGATTAAAGGCATGAGCTAGGCCAATCACACCTTCAATGATGCTGTAATCATGTGGGTTATCCAAAAGGTCACGGACGAAGCTTTGATCGATCTTAATCGTATTAGCAGATAGGTTTCGCATGTGGGTGAGTGATGAATAGCCGGTGCCAAAGTCATCGAGGGCAACGTTAACCCCTAAGACGTTCTGACAGCTATTGATAATGCCACCAATTGTTTGGATATCGCCAAGCGCACTACTTTCTAATATTTCTAGTTGGATATCTTGAGAGTCTATATCTGGGTAGTTATCCAATGCTTCATTCAATTGGTCGAAGAAAGCAGAAGACAGCAGGTGATGAGATGATATATTAATACTTACTTCAAGTTTAATGTCTTGTTGTTGCCAGTCATGAAGTTGTTGCAGTGCCTCATTGATGACCCAGCCGCCAATCTGAATTTCTAAATCTGTGCCTGCAATAAGTGGTAAAAAGTCCAGAGGTGGAATTAACCCTTTGTCAGGGTGTATCCAACGAATTAATGCTTCTACACCAAACACGATTCCTGTTTTCATGTTTACTTTAGGTTGGTAGTAGAGGCAGAATTCTTTATTGCTCAGTGCGCGTGATATTTCTTGGCGTTGAGTTTGTTTGTGAAAAATTTGCTGGTCATCAAGCGCATTAAATAATTTAAGCTGATCTTTGCCGGCGAGCTTGGCTTGATACATTGCCTGATCGGCATGTCGCAACAAGGTATCTAAATCAGTCTTGTCTAGAGGATAAATAGTCGAGCCCAGTGAGATGCTCATATTATGAATAACACCATTGATAATATAAGGCTGAGCTAATGATTCGCGAATACGGTTTAACAGCTGTTCACACTGTGCAAATGATTCGATATCACGTAGCAATAGTGTAAATTCATCACCGCCTTGGCGAGAAGCGGTGTCTTCTTCTCGAATCGTTATTCTTAGGCGGTTTGCAACTTCAATAAGTAATAAGTCACCCACGTCATGACCGAAATTATCATTGATAGGCTTAAAGTCATCTAAATCAAGAAAACAAATGGCTAGCATACTGTCAGTTCGGTTGCTGTGAGCAACAGCTTGACTGAATCGGTCAGAAAAGAGTGCACGGTTAGGTAGTTTGGTGAGGACATCATAATGCGCCATTAAATTAAGCTTCTCTTCAGACTTTTTACGGTCAGAAATATTACGAACTGTTGCTTGAACTAAGACCTGTCCATGTATTGTTAGTGTGCTTAACAATACATCTGTTGGAAATGTTTTATCCGAATTAAGCTGCTTATGTTCCCATTCAAAATAATGACTGCCATTTTCGATGGCAAGCGCAATATGCTGGCGAGCAAGTAGTGATGAGCTTGTACCACAGGGCTGTTGTTCTGGAGATACATCAGCAACAGACTTGGTGCATAATTCCTCGACAGTTGCGCAGCCAAAGAGTTTTAATGTCGCGGCATTGCCATCTAGGAAGTTACCATCCTTAGAAATCATTACAGCATCAGTGGTTGAATCAAAAAGCGTATGAAATTTTACTTCTGATTCTTCTAGTGCATCGGCTGATGCTTTTTGCTCAGTAATATCTCGATGGATACCAACTAATCTTGTTGCATGGTTTTCATTATCCCATTCAACCACTTCACCTATTGTATGCAACCACAACCATTGATTATCTTTTGTTCGTCTGCGGTACTCCATTTCCCTTGAGCCACCGCTTTGTATACATTCTTGCAAGGTTGAGAGTACTTCTTCACGATCATCAGGATGAAGATTATCTTGCCATTCCTGAAAAGTTGGGTGAAATTCATGCGGTTCAAAACCTAATAGGCGTGGATACTCATCACTAACTGCAACTTTTCCAGTTTGAATATCTAGGTCAAACCAGCCTTGATGAGCAGCTCCGAGGGCAAAGTCTAAGCGTTTTAAACTGTCATGGAGCTCAAGTGTTCTCTCAGAAATCAGGTGCTCACGCTGCTCAACCTCGATGCTTAGTTGTGATACCAGTTCATCATTCTTGTGTTCCAACTTGAACGACTTCGTAATATTGTGATGTGTCCTTTTCTGTAGGGAGATGAGCATGAGATAGTAGATAAGTAAACATGCGGCTAATAGGTAGCTATAGTTCTCATCTCGATACAGCAGAATTGAAAAGAAACTCAAGAATTGTGGTGCTGTCATTGCATAATAGGCAGGGGTCCATGCGGACAAAACAGGGACAGATGCAGACATTACCCCACAGATGACAATCATAAAGACGGATTGAACTGTTGCATTATCAGTACTTAGGTAAAGCAAGCTAAGACCTGCCCATGACAATCCTATAAAGAAAGTAACAAGGGTAAATAGCTTAAGCCATGGCGTAATATTTTGAGGGGGCGATTTCTCATACCGCTTTATTATAATCACCCTTACAAGAGCAAGAACAGTAATGGCCACTGTCCCTATCGTTAGGATCTGCGTTTCGAAAACATCATGTAGCATGACGTAAAGTGAGACAACAACAAGTATTTGTGCTGCACTCGCAGGGATGGAGGCTTGGAATAGTTGGCGAGCTTGTTCTTGAATTATTGTTTTTGAATCAAAATGCATTTTTAGAGTATAAAATCTTAATTAATTACCTTAAGCTTGACCATATATTAGAATTGATTAAAATTCAAATTATTTGAGGCTATGATCCCATTATTGCTCTGTATTATTTGCTTTAATGAGGTTTCTAATTCGAGCGATTAACTCTTCTTCAATCAGTGGTTTTATAACGTAGTCACTTACTCCGATATAAAATAATTCAATACGTCGAGAGATATCATCAAACCCCGTAATAGCCAAAATAGGAATGTCGCCTTTTATGCCATCAATTCTACGGATTTGGTTGGTGAAAGCCATGCCTGACATGCCCCCTTTTAATACAATGTCAGTAACGATAATATCGTAATCCTTTTGAAGGTAAGCATCCCATGCCTCTTCTGCATTATCAAAAGCATCAACACTGAGGCCTCTTTCTGTAAAGACCTTTGTAATGAATTGTTGCTGTGACAAGGTGTCTTCTATATAGAGTACTCGGCCTGATAAGGGCTGCTGCTGTACTGTGAACCGATGAATAAAGGTTGATAATTGGTTTAAGTCTTTTTTGTGAAAGACTTCTGTTACTCCTGCAGCAAGCGCGTCAGTATAAAGTTCACGAGAACTATCAGATGTAAATAAAATGATAGGTGTGTGTTTATGTTGATCTGATCGTCGAATTTCTTTGGCTAGTGATATTCCGTCATTATCTTCTAAATGCATAGCGAGACAAATAAAATCAAAGGGTGTTGATTCTATTCTTTCCAATCCCTGCTTTGCCGTTTCGCATAAGATGGGGATCATATCTGGGCCAGCAAAGACCTCTTCGAGCATTTTGTGAAAAAGTATCGAATTATCAACAATCAGAATGTTCATTTGTATGCCAAGGATAAAAAGTACTGAGTAAATCCTACCATAAATGTAGGGGATTTTAGTACATATGTTTTACGGTTTGTTTTTTATGATTAGGCTCATGACACCAAAGAGAACCATTATTACTCCTAATGAAATAGTAGAGGTGAAAGGCTCATTGAGTAAGTGAATTGCTAAGGCAATAGTGAAAATAGGTCCTAACATACCCACTACGCCTGTTTGTGCCGGACCAATACGATGAATTGCCTCAGTCATCATAAAACTCGGTAGAACAGTGCTGAAGATAACCAGCATGCTTAGCCATAGCCATGATGATGGACTTATTACTAATGAAGACCAATCGATGACAACGATGCCATGAATTAGGCCAAAAATACTCGATGAAATCATGGCTATACTGGTGAATAATAAGCTGCCTAAACATTTGATTAATGGTTTACTTAGTAAGACATAGAAGGCAAAACTTAATGCTGATATTAGTACTAATCCAACGCCTTCCACTACATTGTTACCTGTTAATGAAAGTTCTTGTCCCATAACGACCCACAAGCCTGAGTAGCTAATGATTAAGGCGAGTATTAATCTCTTTGTGATTGCTTCGTTAAAAAGAAAATATCCAATCAAAGCAACAAAAAATGGGTAGGTAAAAAGACTGAGTCTTTCAAGTTGAGCCGTGATTAATTCGAGCCCCATAAGATCGAACAATGAAGCGAGGTAATAGCCGAGAAACCCAAGTGAAAATACAGTTCTTAATGTTTTCACATTAAGCTCAGGATGGCGGGGACCAGAGTGGAGTAGCCAGATAAGAATGGCAGTATAAATGGGTAAGGCTAGCGCCATTCTTAACACTAAAACTGAGTCAGCATCTAAACCATTTTGGTAGAGAAACTTAATAAAGATAGATTTAAGTGAGAATAATAAGGTGCCCAAAACCGCAAGAATAAATCCTAGAGAATGACCTTTATGGTGCTCTGCTTCTAACATGGGTACTTTGTAGAGTTACGTTGACTTCATCTTTGAAGTCAACGTAATCTAGGCTGCGATTAGCCTTTTGCGTGATATGGTTCACTTAGAGTATGTACGGAATCAACCAATCTCTGCATGTTTTCAGGAGCAATCGTCGGGTGAATACCATGACCTAGGTTAAAGACATGTCCTGTCTTACCTTCACCAAACCCAGCCAAAACACTGGCTACTTCTTGCTCGACGCGATCAGGAGAGGCATAAAGAACACAGGGATCCATATTTCCTTGCAAGGTCACTTTGTCACCAACACGTTGACGTGCTGTGGCAAGATCAGTTGTCCAATCAAGACCGACTGCATCAACGCCTGTTTCAGCCATTAGTTCTAACCATTGGCCGCCACCTTTAGTGAACATGGTTACCGGTACTGTTCGACCATCAGACTCACGTGTTAAACCTGCAACTATTTTCTGCATATAAGCTAATGAGAATTCTTGGTAGTTACCGGTACTTAATGCACCACCCCAAGTATCAAACAACATGATGGATTGTGCGCCAGCTGCTATTTGAGCATTTAAATAGGCAATAACGGAATCAGCTAAGACATTAAGTAATGTATGCATTTGTTCAGGTGCATCAAACATCATGCCTTTTACTTTGGCAAAGTCTTTACTCGAGCCACCTTCGACCATGTAGCAAGCTAATGTCCATGGACTACCACTAAAACCAATCAAAGGTACTTTACCATCAAGCTCTTTACGAGTTAGGCGAATGGCATCCATCACATAACCAAGATTATCTTCCATATCTGGAACACCAAGCTTGGCAATATCAGCAGCACTACGAATAACGTTGTTAAATTTTGGACCTTCGCCAGCAACAAAGTGCAGACCTAGTCCCATTGCATCAGGAATCGTTAAAATATCAGAGAAGATAATTGCAGCATCTAGGTCAAAACGACGTAGTGGTTGCAGTGTTACTTCACAAGCAAGATCAGGTGTAGAACACAAAGTCATGAAGTCACCGGCCTTAGCACGGACTTCACGGTATTCTGGCAGATAACGACCTGCCTGACGCATTACCCATACTGGTGTTTTATCAACAGGCTGACGTAATAAAGCTCTTAAATAACGATCATTTTTTAATTCTGACACAGATGTTCCTTGTATTTTGAGGTTAGACTTTTAAGTAGTCTAAAATTCCTTCAGCAGCTTGACGGCCTTCCCAAACAGCAGTAACAACGAGATCTGAACCTCGAACCATATCACCACCGGCAAAGACTTTCTCATTGGTTGTTTGGAAGGCACATTTTCCATCAGCTGGAGCAATGACACCACCCCAATTATTCACATCAATACCAAAATCAGCAAACCATGGTGCTGGACTTGGACGAAAGCCAAAGGCGATAACAACAGCATCCGCGGCAATAATTTCTTCACTACCAGCAATTGCTTCTGGACGGCGACGACCATTTTCATCTGGCTCGCCTAGTGCTGTTGTGATTACTTTGATGCCTGTTACTTTATCATCACCAACCACTTCAATAGGTTGACGGTTCCATAAGAACTCAACACCTTCTTCTCTAGCATTATTTACTTCACGGCGTGAACCAGGCATATTTTCTTCGTCACGACGGTATGCACATTGAACTGTTTCAGCGCCTTGACGAATCGCAGTACGATTACAATCCATTGCTGTATCACCACCACCCAGAACAACAACTTTTTGACCTTTAAGATCAACATAGTCAGCAGGGTTTAGGTTTAATAATTCTTTATTGTTGGCAACTAAGTAAGGCAATGCTTCATAAACACCTTGTTTATCTTCGCCTGGGAAGCCACCTTTCATATACGTGTACGTTCCCATGCCAAGAAATACTGCATCGTATTCATCAAGCAATGTTTGGAATTGAATGTCTTCGCCGATAGTTGTATTGAGTACAAACTCAACGCCCATACCTTCAAGCACGTCACGACGACGTTTCACAACATCTTTTTCAAGTTTAAATTCAGGAATACCGAATGTTAACAGGCCGCCAATTTCTTCATGTTTATCGAAGACAACAGGTGTCACACCACCACGCACTAAGATGTCCGCACAGCCTAGTCCAGCAGGACCCGCACCGATGATTGCAACGCGTTTACCTGTTGCTTTCACATCTGACATATCAGGGCGCCAGCCTTGCTCTAATGCAGTATCGGTGATGTATTTTTCAACACTACCAATCGTTACAGCACCAAAACCATCGTTTAAAGTACATGCACCTTCACATAGACGATCTTGTGGGCAAACTCGCCCACATATTTCAGGTAATGTATTGGTCTGGTGAGCAAGCTCAGCAGCTTGTTCTAAGTTGCCTTCACTGACTAGTTTTAACCAGTTTGGAATGTAGTTATGTACAGGACATTTCCACTCGCAATAAGGATTACCACACTCTAAACAGCGATCCGCTTGCTCAGCTGAAGATTTGTCATCAAAACCTTCGTATATTTCGCCAAAGTTTTTAACACGATCTTCTGCTCCGATCTTTTTAGGATCGTGGCGTTTAACATCTAGAAATTGAAACGTATTTTTTGCCATAATATTTCTTTGCTCTGCTTTCTTATGCTGCTTTGCTTGCTAGTTTCAGCAAACTATCTAATGCGGCTGCTTTAGGTTTCACTAACCAGAACTGTCCCAAACGTTGCTCTAACGTATCCAGTATCTGGTTACCCCATGCGCTATTTGTTTCACGAACATGATCTTCGATCAAACCTTTGAGATGCAGTACATGTTCTGATACTTCTGAACTGTTCATACGTACAAGTTCAACAAGCTCTGGGTTGTAACGCTCTGAGAATGTATCTTCAGTATCGAGTACATAAGCAAAACCACCGGTCATACCTGCACCGAAGTTTAAGCCTGTTTCACCCAATACTGTAACAACGCCACCGGTCATATATTCACAACCGTGGTCGCCAATACCTTCAATAACGGCTGTTGCACCAGAGTTACGAACAGCAAAACGTTCACCAGCCATACCTGCGGCATAAAGTTCACCACCGGTTGCACCGTATAAACAGGTATTACCCATGATGCTAGCATCTTGAGTTTCAAAGTCACTTTCTGGAGAAGGGTAAAGTGTTAATTTACCTGCTGCCATGCCTTTACCAACGTAGTCATTAGCATCACCTTCAAGGCGAATCTCTAAACCACCCGCATTCCAAACACCAAAGCTCTGACCAGCAGACCCCGTTAGTTGCATGCGAATTGGCGTGTCAGACATGCCATAGTTGCCATGGTTTCTAGCAATTTCACCTGAAAGACGACCACCAATTGAACGATGGATATTACGCACATCATATTTGAAGAAACCACCTTGTTTATTAGCAATAGCTTCTTGCATATCAACAATCATTTGTTCCGCTAATTCGCCTTTATCATAAGGTTCATTTTTCGGTTCAATACAGTACTGTGGCTTATCAGCTGCAACACCGGCTGTTGATAATAATGGTGCTAAATCTAATTTACGTTGCTTATCGGTTGTGCCCGGTAAGATTTCAAGTAAATCTGTTCGACCAATTAATTCAGCCATAGAGCTAACACCCAAGATAGCTAGCCATTCTTGAGTTTCACGGGCAACAAACTGGAAGTAGTTCATTACCATTTGCGGCAAGCCAATAAAGTGGTTGCTGCGTAATGCATCATTCTGTGTTGCAACACCGGTCGCACAGTTATTCAAGTGACAGATTCTTAGGAATTTACACCCTAATGCCACCATTGGGCCGGTACCAAATGCAAAGCTTTCAGCACCTAATATCGCCGCTTTAATAACATCTAAACCTGTTTTTAAACCACCATCTGTTTGTAGGCGCACTTTGTCACGCAAGTCATTTGCACGTAATGCTTGATGCGTTTCACTTAAACCTAGTTCCCACGGTCCACCAGCATATTTCACTGATGTTAATGGGCTGGCAGCAGTACCGCCGTCATAACCAGAAATCGTGATTAAGTCAGCATAAGCTTTAGCTACACCGGCTGCAATTGTGCCTACACCTGCTTCCGACACTAATTTAACGGAGACTAATGCATCAGGATTAACTTGTTTCAAATCGAAGATAAGCTGAGCTAAATCTTCAATTGAATAGATATCATGATGAGGTGGAGGTGAAATCAATGTGACACCAGGGACCGAGTGACGCAGTGTTGCGATCATTTGGTTTACTTTTCCACCTGGTAATTGTCCACCTTCGCCAGGTTTTGCACCTTGGGCTACTTTGATCTGTAATACTTCAGCATTTACTAGGTAGTTTGGTGTCACACCAAAACGACCCGAAGCAACTTGTTTGATTTTAGAGATACGTTCAGTACCAAAGCGAGCTGGATCTTCACCACCCTCACCAGAGTTTGAGCGACCACCTAAGCGGTTCATAGCTGTTGCCATGGCTTCGTGTGCTTCAGGTGATAAGGCACCTAAAGACATGCCCGCACTATCAAAGCGAGATAAGATTGCACTGACAGGTTCAACCTCAGTTAGCTCTAATGCTTTATCAGCAGGTTTAAGTGCTAATAAATCACGCAATACCATCGCTGGACGTTCATTAACAAGTGCTGCATAGGCTTTATAGTCATCATAACTACCGCCTTGAACTGCTTTTTGTAATGTAGCAATAACGTCAGGATTATATGCATGGTATTCGTTGCCATGAACATATTTTAATAAGCCACCTTGCTCACGTTTTTTACGACTATTCCAAGCAACATCAGCAAGTGTTTGCTGGTCATTATGAATTTCTTCAAAACCAGTACCGCTAATACGACTGGTTGTTGCGGTGAAACATTTATCAACAACAGCTTCATTCAAACCAACGATTTCAAATAACTGTGCACCACGGTAACTGGCGATAGTTGAAATCCCCATTTTTGAGGTGATTTTGAATAAGCCTTTGTTGATACCTTTACGGTAGCGAGCGCACACTTCAGGACGCGTTAAGTCTTTAATCTCACCCGTGTTGATCATGTCGTTCAACGAGGCATATGCTAGGTAAGGGTAAACCGCCGTTGCACCATAACCAATCAATACAGCAAAGTGATGAGAGTCACGAGCTGTTGCTGTTTCTACAACAATATTTACGTTACAACGTAATCCCGCTTTAATTAAACGGTGATGAACTGCACCTGTTGCCAATAAGGCGTGTACCGGTAGGCTATCTGAACCGATATTACGGTCTGTTAATACAACAATAACGGTACCATTACGAACGGCTTTCTCTGCTTGATTAACAATTGCATCAACAGCGGCTTCTAGGCCAAAGTCCGCATCGTAGCTTAGTGAGATAACAGTCGATTTGTAATTGATATCACTATCGCCAAGATCTAATAATTTGTGGAAACGACTTTCTGATAACACTGGCGAGTCAACAACAATTCGCTCAGCATGATCTGCAGCTTCTTCGAATAAGTTATGTTCTTGTCCAAAACAGGTTTCCAATGACATGACGATATTTTCACGTAAAGGATCAATCGGTGGATTGGTTACTTGAGCAAATTGTTGGCGGAAGTAGTCGAATAAAGAACGTTCTTTATGAGACATCACAGGGAATGGTGTGTCATCACCCATTGATCCCGTTGCTTCTTGACCTGCTTCACCTAAAACACGAATAACTTGGTCACGTTCTTCAAAGCTAACTTGGAATAGTTTCTCGTAGCTAACAAGCTCATCACCTTCCAGTGTCGGGCCTGTTTCATCATCAGCGCTGTCTTCGATACGTTTAAGATTTGTTTCAATCCACTCACGGTAAGGCTGAGCTGTTTTTAATGTTTCATTGATATCATCAGGGAGTAATAATTCACCTGTTGAGGTATCAACTGCTAACATTTGGCCAGGTTTTAAGCGGCCCTTAGTCACTACATCTTCAGGTTTGTATGGGTAAACGCCAACTTCAGATGCAATGGTAATATGACGATCTTTTGTGATGATATAACGTGCTGGACGTAGACCGTTACGATCCAGTGAACACGCCGCGTAACGACCATTAGTTAATACAACACCCGCCGGACCATCCCATGGTTCCATGTGCATTGAGTTATAGTCGTAGAATGCTTTTAGATCAGCGTCCATGGTATTGTCATTTTGCCATGCAGCGGGCACAAGCAAGCGCATCGCACGGAACATATTAATACCACCTGCCATCATTGCTTCAAGCATATTATCCATGCTGGATGAATCAGAACCTGTGGTGTTAACTAATGGACGGATATCATCCATATTGTCGATTAGTTTTGTTGCAAATTTAGCGCCACGAGCCAAAGCCCAGTTACGGTTACCTTGGACGGTATTGATTTCGCCATTATGAGCCAAGTAACGGAAAGGTTGAGCGAGTTTCCATTGTGGCCATGTGTTAGTTGAAAAGCGTTGGTGGAAAACACAAATAGCCGTTTCCATACGTTTATCTTCTAAATCTTTATAGAATATAGGGAGATACGAAGGCATGACTAAGCCTTTGTATGACACTACATGAGCAGATAATGTAGGAATATAAAAAGCCTCATCATCCGTAATTGCTTTTTCAGATAAACGACGGGCTACATATAAGTGGCGTTCAAATGCTTCCTCATCCATTTCTGAACCAGGGTTAACAAATACTTGGCGCATAATTGGGAGTAAGGCAAGCGCTGTTTCACCACAGGCAGCTTCAGCATCAACAGGCACATCGCGCCAGCCTAATACTTCAAGACCTTGTTGTGTTAGCTGCTCAGAAACAACTGCTTGGTTTGCGTTCGCTTTATCATCGTCCTGCGATAAGAAGACCATACCAACGGCGTAGTTATCAGCTAAAGAAAACCCAAGTTCATCGGCAATAGCACGGAAAAAGCTGTCAGGTTTTTTCATTAATAAACCACAACCATCACCGGTTTTACCATCAGCACCAATCGCACCACGATGGGTTAGGTTTCCTAATGCTTCGATAGCTGTTTCAACTAACCAATGACTAGCTTTTCCGTCCATCTGAGCGATAAGACCGAAACCACAATTGTCTTTTTCAAATTCAGGTCGATATAGACCTTGTTCTAATTCTGTTGGCTGACTCAAGTCACACACCTTCAAATTGATTCGATTAAATCCAGTAAATAAAGCGATACTGGCGAGTACCATCTCATGGAGACGGCAAAATGGATCTAACATTATAACGGGTAAAAAGCGTTGCTTCAATCTTCTTGGTATAGGAGGCTATATAAAGGAGCTGATTTAGCATTATTGAACGTAATCTGGTATGATTGTCAGTTCCAAGCACGTTCTATATTTAAGGTCTCTTTATCAGGAATTGTCTGAAAAAGAGGCTGTAACTCAAGCGGGAGCCTATGGTTAGTTTAGAAACACCTGTATGTGATTTTGACTTGCCGGCAATAGATTTTTCTTTGCCAGGTACGGATGGCAAGATCTGGACACTTGAAGATTGTCGCGGTGAAAATGGCTTATTAGTCATGTTTATCTGTAATCATTGTCCATACGTAAAAGCAATTCTAGACCGCCTTGTTCGTGATACCAACGAATTAAAAAAAATGGGTATTAATACCGTCGCTATCATGTCTAATGATGTTGCCGACTATGAAGAAGACTCTTTTGACAATATGAAAAAAGTTGCTCAAGACAATGGTTTTTCTTTCCCTTATTTGTATGATGAAACACAACAAACTGCCCAGAAGTACGGTGCAGTGTGTACCCCCGATTTCTTTGGCTATAACAAAGATCTTCAATTGCAGTATCGCGGCCGTTTAGACGCAAGTCGAAAAGAAGCCGCTGCAACGGATGCACGACGAGATTTATTTGAAGCAATGCAACAGGTTGCTGAGACAAGTCGTGGTCCACAACAACAAATCCCAAGTATGGGTTGCTCGATAAAATGGCGAGCAGCGTAATGAGTACTTTGCATGGTGTAACGATAGTTGTTCCTTATATTGTGCAAAATACTTTGTGAAATTGTATGTGTAACGGCTCAGATTGCCTTTAAAATTTGCCAGTTCAAGGCAGGAAATGTGAACTCACACCGTTGAGTGACCGTTTCTGAACAAAGAAATGGTGAATTTTAAAGGTTAGCTGAGTTGTTATTAATTTTTATTTAACAGGAGAATGTAAATGGCTACACGTAGACATTTAGCAAATGCAATCCGTGCTCTAACGATGGATGCAGTGCAAAAAGCAAAATCTGGTCACCCAGGCGCACCTATGGGTATGGCGGATATCGCTGAAGTATTGTGGAATGACCACATGGACCACAACCCGACAAACCCTGAATGGGCTGATCGCGATCGTTTCATCTTATCTAACGGTCACGGTTCAATGTTGATTTACTCATTGTTGCATTTGTCAGGTTACGACTTGCCAATGTCTTCATTAGCTTCATTCCGTCAGCTTCACTCGCAATGTGCGGGTCACCCTGAATACGGTTATGCACCTGGTATCGAAACAACTACCGGTCCTTTAGGTCAAGGTATTACTAACGGTGTTGGTTTTGCAATGGCTGAGAAGTTAATGGCTGACCAATTCAACAAACCTGGCCATGACATTGTTAACCACAACACATACGTGTTCTTGGGTGACGGTTGTTTAATGGAAGGTATCTCTCATGAAGCATGTGCACTTGCTGGTACATGGGGTCTAGGCAACTTGATCGCATTCTGGGATGACAACAATATCTCTATCGATGGTCACATTGACGGTTGGTACACAGATGACACTGTTAAGCGTTTTGAAGCTTACGGATGGCATGTTGTATCTGTTGATGGTCACGATGCTGACGCAATCAACAAAGCAATCGAAGAAGCTAAGTCTGTTAAAGACAAGCCTTCAATGATCTGCTGTAAAACAATCATCGGTTTTGGTTCTCCAAACAAATCTGGTAGCCATGACTGTCACGGTGCTGCATTAGGTGACGAAGAAGTTGCATTAGTTCGTAAAGAATTGAACTGGGATGCTGCTCCTTTTGAAATTCCTGCTGACGTTTACGAAGGTTGGGATGCTAAAGCTTCTGGTGCTTCTAAAGAAGCTGCTTGGAATGCTAAATTCGACGCTTATGCTGCTGAATACCCAGAATTAGCTGCTGAATTCAAACGCCGCATGGCGGGTGATTTACCAGCAAACTGGAAAGAAGCAACTGATGCAATGATCGCAGAAACTAACGAAGCAGCTGCTACATTAGCTTCTCGTCAAGCATCACAAAAAACTATCGCTTCTCTAGCACCGTTACTTCCTGAATTTTTAGGCGGCTCTGCTGACTTAACAGGTTCTAACTTAACAAGCTGTGATAGCTTCAATCACGTATCTGGTAAAGAGCCAGGTAACTACATCTCTTACGGTGTACGTGAATTTGGTATGTACGCAATCATGAACGGTATGGCACTACACGGTGGTTTAATTCCATTCGGTGGCACATTCCACATGTTCTCTGATTACGCGAAAAGTGCATTCCGTATGGCTGCATTGATGAAAGTACGTTCTATCGCTGTTCTTACACATGACTCTATCGGTCAAGGTGAAGATGGTCCAACTCATCAACCAATCGAAAATACATCAGCAATGCGTTACATCCCGAACATGGATGTATGGCGTCCTGCTGATTCAACTGAAGTTGCTGTTGCATGGACAATGTCTGTTGAACGTCAAGATGGTCCTTCAAGCTTAGTATTAAGCCGCCAAGGTATTCCAGGTGTTAACCATCCTGTTGCTGATTTCGACGGTATCCGTAAAGGTGCTTACGTATTAACAGAAGCGAAAGGTTCTGCTGACGTAATCTTAATTGCTACGGGTTCTGAAGTTGATTTAGCTTCTAAAGCTGCTGCAGCATTAGCTGCTGATGGAATCAACGCTCGCGTTGTTTCTATGCCATCTACAAATGTGTTTGATCGTCAAGACCAAGCATACAAAGATAGCATCTTAACGCCAGGCGTTAAACGTGTTGCAGTTGAAGCTGGTGTAACTGACTTCTGGCGCAAATACGTTGGCCTAGAAGGCGGTGTTGTTGGTATCGATACATTTGGTGAATCTGCACCAGGTGGCGTATTGATGGAACACTTCGGTTTCACAGTAGAAAACGTTGTTAAAGTAGTTAAAGAAACTATCTAAGTTTTTTAAACACGCTTTATAGCAAAGTAAAGATGATGGCCAGTGGGCAAAAGCTCACTGGCCATTATTACTTTATAAAAATACATATACCTTTAAAAACTAAGGTTTTATATCAAAGACCTTAGTTTTTAGGGGTATGTATC
>Ga0209495_1001038_pt1 | contig 20085 bp, 21 predicted proteins | sample EN1Hudsemesocosm_FD_184629 | JGI IMG/M metagenome (GOLD analysis project Ga0209495, IMG submission 184629) | Methane-oxidizing microbial communities from mesocosms in the Hudson Canyon - EN1E Hudson Canyon (SPAdes) (version 2) | ecosystem: Environmental > Aquatic > Marine > Cold seeps | place... | reverse complement strand
TATGTAACATGGCTCAAATCCAAATGGCTCTAGATTCTCTAGATTTTGACGCAACAATGGCATTAGCAGAATCAGTTGCACCTTATGTTGATATCTTAGAAATCGGTACACCTTGTATCAAATACAATGGTCTTAAACTTGTTAAAGCTTTAGTAGCTGCTCACCCAACTAAATCTATCTTAGTTGATCTTAAAACTATGGATGCTGGTGGTTACGAATCAACTCCTTTCTTCGAAGCTGGTGGTAAAATCACTACAGTTTTGGGTGCGGCTGATATGGCTACAATCCAAGGCGTTATCGATGCTTCTAAAGCTAACAATGCTGAAGCTCAAATCGATTTAATCGGTGTTGAAGATAAAGCAGCCGTTGCTAAAGCAGCAGCAGCAAACGGCGCACAAATCATCGGTGTTCACACTGGTCTTGATGCACAAGCTGCAGGTCAAACACCTTTTGCTGATTTAGCATTAATTGCTGGTCTTGGCTTAGATGTTAAAATCTCTGTTGCTGGTGGTATCAACAAAGATACAATCCAAAGCACAGTTCAAGCTGGTGCAAACATTGTTGTTGTTGGTGCAGCTATCTACGGTGCAGATTCTCCAGCTGATTCAGCTAAAGAATTACGTGCTTTAGTTGACGCAGCATAAGGAATAATACAATGCATCGTGATCTACTCTTAAATAAAATCACTAATATCCTTGGTGATACTGATGATTCACTCGAAGCTACTCTAGTTTCAATGTGTGATGATGCCAAACGCATCTTTATTACAGGCGCAGGTCGCTCAAAACTGGTTGGTAACTTCCTAGGGATGAGATTGATGCATAGTGGTTATGAAGTATTTGTTCAAGGTGAAATTAGTACACCGAGCATCCGTGAAGGCGATTTATTAATCGTTATCTCTGGCTCAGGTGAAACTACTCAGCTTGTTTCATTTACTAATAAAGCCAAATCTGAAGGTGCTAAAGTAGTATTAATTTGCTCTAAAGCTAGCTCTACGATTGGCGATTTAGCTGACCAGACAATTCAAGTTGGTTCTAATGATAGTTTTGCTCCTACAAAGGGCATGCCTATGGGAACTATGTTTGAATTATCTACACTTATTTTCTTAGAAGCAATGGTGTCTCATCTAATCCATGAGCGCGGTATTGCAGAAGAAGAAATGCGTCACCGTCACGCTAATATGGAATAATCACTTTTCCTGAAAAGCATAAAGAAACGAGTAGTCTCCGGACTACTCGTTTTTTTTTGCCTAAATTTTACAGTTCACCACAGAGGCACAGAGTTCACAAAGAGTAATTTGAATAATTATTTCTTGTCGCTGCGACTAAAGTCACATATTAGCCTTGTGTACTGCCCGTTTTAATATTTCATTTAACCACACGTGAATCAGTAGCAGAGTTAACTGTCACGGTGTGATTAAAGTCACTCCTACAAATAATAGCCTCTAAATTTATTCTCTGTGAACTCTGTGGTAAATTTATTTAAGCGAGTAATGTTATATAATAGCTTCACTTTTAAAATCACAAAAACGTATCCACTATGACTACAGCAAAAACACTTTACGATAAATTATGGGAACAACATATTGTCCGTACCGATGAAAATGGCACGGCTCTCCTATATATTGATCGCCAACTAGTTCACGAAGTGACCTCTCCGCAAGCATTTGAAGGCTTACGCTTAGCGGATCGTGTACCGCATCGTCTTGATTCTATTTTGGCGACACCTGATCATAATGTGCCCACAAACAATCGTGAGCAAGGCATTACCGATCCTGTCGCTCGCTTACAAGTTGATACGCTAAATAAAAACTGTAAAGAGTTTGGTGTCACTGAATTTAATTTAGGCGATATTCGCCAAGGTATCGTTCATGTTGTTGGTCCAGAACAAGGCGCAACATTACCCGGAATGACTGTCGTCTGTGGTGACTCTCACACTTCAACCCATGGAGCTTTTGGTGCATTAGCATTTGGTATTGGTACCTCTGAAGTTGAACATGTCTTGGCAACACAGTGCTTAATCCAAAAGAAAGCTAAAAACATGTTAGTGCGTGTTGAAGGTCACGTTAAACAAGGTGTGACTGCAAAAGATATCGTATTAGCCATTATTGGTGAACTAGGTACTGCAGGTGGCACAGGTTATACCATTGAGTTTGCCGGTGACGCTATTCAAGCATTAAGCATGGAAGGTCGAATGACCGTATGCAATATGACCATTGAAGCAGGCTCACGAGCCGGTATTATTGCTGTTGATGGTACAACCATTGATTATTTAAAAGGTCGCCCTTTTGCCCCCTCTGCTGAGAACTGGGACAAGGCCGTATCCGCATGGCAGGACTTACATTCCGATGAGGGCGCCATCTTTGATAAAACCGTTGTACTTAACGCTGAAGACATTAAACCTCAAGTTAGTTGGGGAACATCTCCTGAAATGGTGGTTGCTGTTGATGCAAATGTGCCTGATCCTGCTCAAGAAGCTGATTTAGTTAAACGTAATGGCATGGAGAGGGCATTAACTTATATGGGGCTTTCTGCCAATCAAGCTATTAGTGATATTCAACTTGATCGTGTTTTTATTGGTTCATGTACAAATTCTCGAATTGAAGATTTACGCCAAGCTGCAGCAGTTATTAATGGTGGTCATGTAGCGAAAACACTAAAACAAGCTTTAGTTGTACCCGGTTCAGGCTTAGTCAAAGAACAGGCGGAAAAAGAAGGTTTAGATAAAGTTTTTATCGAAGCAGGCTTTGAGTGGCGAGATCCTGGTTGTTCTATGTGTTTAGCCATGAATGCTGATCGCTTAGAGTCAGGAGAGCATTGTGCCTCAACATCTAACCGTAACTTTGAAGGTCGCCAAGGTTTAGGAGGGCGAACTCATTTAGTGAGCCCATCAATGGCAGCCGCCGCTGCGATTGCAGGTCACTTTGTTGATGTAAGCCAATAGATGACATCAATTGTACAAACTGTTGTAGATGAATTACACACCTTGCGTGACGTATTGCGTTGGACAACATCTCAATTTAATGCAGCTGAACTTTTCTATGGTCACGGTAATGCAGATGCGTTCAATGATGCCTTACAGCTTATTTTGCATAGTTTGCACCTTCCTGCCACAGAGTTCCCAGAACTGTTTGCTGATGCTCGCCTCACCCTTGCTGAAAAACAGGCTATTGCAACGCTAATTGAACGTAGAATTGTAGAGCGTGTTCCCGTACCTTACCTCACTCATGAAGCATGGTTCGCAGGTTTACCATTCTATGTTGATGAACGCGTATTAATTCCTCGCTCCCCTTTTGCTGAATTAATCCAAGATCAGTTTATGCCATGGCTAATGGATGCTGAATCAGTCTCAAATATTCTAGATTTATGTACAGGAGGGGGATGCATTGCCATTGCCTGTGCAGATGCATTTCCTAACGCTCACGTAGATGCTATTGATATCAGTGTAGATGCACTTGATGTAGCCAATATCAATATTGAGAAACATCATTTAAAGGATAACGTTAAGGCTATTGAATCTAATTTATGGTCAGCTCTCAACGATCAAAAATATGATCTTATTGTTAGTAATCCACCTTATGTAGGTGCTGATGAGATGGCGACATTACCTGCTGAATATAATCATGAACCTACATCTGCTCTTGAAGCGGATGATAATGGTCTAGCTTTAGTTGAACTCATTTTATTACGTGCAGCAGAATTCTTAACACCATCAGGATTATTATTTGTTGAGGTCGGCAATAGTGATTATGCTGTCATGGAAAAATGGCCAGAGACAGAGTTTTTATGGCTCGACTTTGAATTAGGCGGTCATGGTGTGTTTATGCTGGACTATGAACAATGTTTAGCTTTTTCTCAGCGTTACGGTACTAAAGCCTAGCTCACTCCAGAATCATAAGTAACCACCTGATCCTGTCCCGCTTGTTTTGCTTTTGTTAATGCAGTATCAGCTAAGCTAAATAAGCTTGCCAAGTCATGCTTCTCACCAACAGACATTGTAGAAATTCCTATGCTGGCTTTAACCTCAACATCTGCTGGTTTTAACCGTTTCAATCTAAAGGACACGCGTTGCATTAAATCTACCGCAGCTTCTTTATCGCAATTTGCCAAGAGGAATACAAACTTCTCTCCTTGCCAACGAGCCACCATATCAGCTTCACGAACAATACGTTTCAACCAAACACCTAATTCAGCAATGACCTTTTTACTTTTCGCTGTTCCATCATTCTCGCCATCAATACTGTTGAAATCATCGATTTCCATAACCGCGAGACTGAGCGAACTATTGTTTCTATCTACATCGCTAAAGTAACGACCAGAAAATTCTCGTAAAGAATAGCGATTAAATAATTGCGTAGCTTCATCCAACATGGCCATTCTATGCAGAGCTTGTTTCTGAGATCGCAATTCTAGCTTCAAATGATAAGCATTGATCTGGTTATAAACACGTTCGATTAATTCTTCTTGAATTATAGGTTTCGCAACATAATCATTCACACCTAGGTGAAATAACTCTATTCGGCGAGATACATTATCAAAGCCTGACGCCGCAATGATTGGAACATCGCCTTCATCACCATCAAGTCGCCGAATTTTACGAACCAAAGTCACACCACTCATAGTGCCCTCTAGTATAATATCCGTCATGACAAGGTCATAACCACCACGCTTATAAGCTTCCCATGCATCTTCTGCACGAGTATAGGCATCAACATCTAAGCCCATATCAACAAGAATATCCATTAGGATTGCCTGCACAACAGCAGAATCTTCAACAAATAAAACTCGCCCAGAAATGCTTCTCGTTTCTCTTTTAACTAGACGTTGAACATAAATTTCAAGCTGAGAAATATCTTGCTTATTAAATATGTCAGTTGCACCTGCAAGCATTGCCTTCTTTAACGTTGCAGTATTATCTTCTGTGGTCAGCATGATCAATGAGGTATGCTTGTACTCAGAAAGACCACGTACCTGACTGCAAAAATCAACACCTGCCATGTCGGGTAAGACATAACTTGTACAGATCAGGGTGAACTCTTGCTTCCTTGCAGCAGTAAGCGCTTCTGCTCCAGACTCGGCAGTTGTAACACTACATCCAGCTGCATCCATAATCTTTCGAACAATTTCACGAAAAACAGCTGATCCATCAACTACCAATACGTTTAAAGTTTTCACGTTACTTCCTATCCTTAATTATTCGCCTATTATGCCGTAAGTAAAATCTGTTTGGTAAATGACGTTCGCAAATAAAAGCCTTTTGGATTTATAAGTTCTTGCTCTCCTTGAGAAGAAGTTCCCTTAACAAGTATGCGACTATTTGCTGCTTTGGGTCTAATTTGCATATATTCACCTTCTTTTGCGGTAATCTCTGTTTGCTCCCCTAACACTATCCGATCCATCAACTCTTCCCAATCTCGTTTCAAGATTTCATCTTGTTCTTCAGTAGGCTGCCATAACCATGCATTACCAATATAACGCTCAGACAACGGTATCTGAGGGTCCGCTTCTATTGGCACCCATAAAACATGTGCTAATTTCCGCCTAACCCAGCTATCTTGCCAAACAAGATCGCCACTTTGTTGCATTGAAACAGTACAGACATAGGTTGATTCCTTTGGCTCACCAAGCGAATTTAATGGCATTGTTTTCATTTCAATACCCAAGCTCATAAAGTCTGGTTCAGCTTTATTTCCAGCATCCGCACCTAAATAAGACTCTAATAACATTCCCACCCAACCTTTATGCCTTTGCAGGTTTTCAGGCACTTCTATCTCCAATTCTGCGGCAATATGACCCAATGTTTTGCCAGCCAAGGCTTCGCAGCGTTCAAGAAGCTCCTCTTTAGAATCGGGAGATAAATTATTATGTTTTGGCTTATTAACTTTCATCCAAGCATGATAACCTAGCTTTATTTCTTCTGCTTAGACTATATCACCCGTGAAAGCACTCTCCATTAATAATTTAACCAAGACATATAGCAATGGCTTTGAAGCGCTCAAAGGTATTAATCTTAATGTTGAGCAAGGTGATTTTTTTGCCTTATTAGGACCAAATGGCGCAGGGAAGTCGACCACTATTGGCATTGTTACCTCCTTAGTCACAAAATCATCGGGCCAAGTACATGTTTTTGACACCGATCTTGATATCGATCCAGAAATAGCTAAATCGCATATTGGTTTGGTTCCACAAGAATTTAACTTTAATGGTTTTGAGCAAGTTAAGCATATTCTAGTCACTCAAGCGGGTTATTACGGTATGCCTACCAAACTCGCCGAACCGCGTGCCGATGAACTTTTACGCCAGCTTGGCTTATGGGAAAAACGCCATACAGCTGCTCGCGCCCTCTCAGGCGGAATGAAACGTCGCTTAATGATTGCTAGAGCACTTGTTCACAAACCAAAACTTTTAATCTTAGATGAACCTACTGCAGGCGTTGATATTGAACTTCGTCGTTCGATGTGGACATTCTTACAAGCTATTAATGAGCAAGGTACGACCATCATATTAACCACTCATTATTTAGAAGAAGCAGAGAACCTATGTCGTAATATTGCCATTATAGATCAAGGTAATATCATCGAAAATACAGATATGAAATCACTGCTAAATCGTCTTGATAAAGAAACATTCATACTTTATCTGACAGAACCGCTAAGTTCTGACTTAGTATTAGAGAACATCTCGTTTCAACAAATTGATGGCACCACTATAGAAGTTGAAATCAACCGTGATGATGGTCTTAATCATCTATTTTCACTCCTTAATCAACAAAATATTGATGTTTGCAGCATGAAAAACAAAGCTAACCGCCTAGAAGAATTATTCTTACATTTAGTCGAAAAGTCAGAGGCGACATTATGAATAATCAATTCTCTCGACGCTGGGTTGCATTTAATACCTTACTCACCCGTGAAGTACGACGTTTTCTCCGTATTTGGCCACAAACCTTATTGCCACCAGCCATTACGATGACCTTATATTTCATCATCTTTGGCAGCCTTATCGGTAGCAGAATTGGTGAAATGGGGGGCTTTACGTATATGGAATATATTGCACCTGGCATTATTATGATGTCTGTCATTAATAATGCTTATGCCAATGTTGCTTCATCGTTTTATAGCGCTAAATTCCAAAATCATATTGAAGAATTACTTGTTGCACCGGTGCCTAATCATTTGATTCTTGCAGGCTATGTTGCAGGCGGAACGGCTCGCGGTCTATGCGTTGGATTAATTGTCACTATTGTTTCTCTATTCTTCACCACAATAGAAATTCAACACCTACTTATCACCATAAGCATGGTTGTACTTAGCGCGATCATGTTTGCTTTAGGTGGGTTTATTAATGCCATATATGCACGAAGCTTTGATGAGATATCAATCATTCCCACATTTATACTGACACCGATGACTTATCTAGGTGGTGTATTTTATTCGATCAGTTTATTACCTGAATTTTGGCAAAATGTATCCTTGTTGAACCCTATCCTCTATATGGTTAATGCCTTTCGATTTGGTATGTTAGGTGTCTCTGACATCGCTGTCGAAATAGCATTTGCAATCATTCTAATCTGTATTGCAGGGCTGACAAGCTTTGCTCTTCATTTACTCAATAAAGGCACGGGGATCAGGAACTAGCTCCAGCGCTTGTTCAACGACCTCAAGCCCTGCACCTTTTAAGTGAGCATGTTCACTCAAATAACGTCGCCATGCTTTGGCACCCTTTTGACCTTGAAATACGCCGAGCAAATGACGAGTTATTGACTTCACTGGTCGACCTTCGGTCATACGTTGTTCGATATAGGGCAACATTTCTCGAATAATATCATGTCGCGACAGTATCTTATGACCATCATCAAATAATAGGCTATCAGCCTCTGCTAATAGATAAGGGTCATGGTATATCGCCCTTCCCATCATCACACCATCAACATGACTTAAATGTTGCTGAGCCTGTTCTAATGTTTGAATACCACCATTGATATCAATATGAAGCTGTGGAAAGTCTTCTTTGATTTGATAAACACGATCGTAATTTAGTGGTGGAACATCGCGATTTTCTTTTGGACTTAAGCCTTGCAACCAAGCCTTGCGAGCATGAAGAATGAAAATATCACACCCCGCATCTGCCACCTGTGCAATAAAATCAGTCAAAAAATCATAGCTGTCTAATTCATCAATGCCCAAACGTGTTTTAACTGTTATGGGGATATTAGCTTCAGATCTCATCGCCGCAACACCTTCAGCAACGAGCTTTGGCTCTGCCATCAAACAAGCACCGAAACTACCGGATTGAACACGGTCACTAGGACAGCCCACATTCAAATTAATCTCACTATATCCTGCATCTTCGCCTAACTTAGCACACGTTGCTAAGGCATCAGGATCTGAACCACCTAATTGTAAGGCTAGGGGATACTCACTGACATCATGCCCTAAAAATCGCTCGCGCTGACCGTGAATTAAGGCTCCCGTTGTTACCATCTCGGTATAAAGCAAACAGTGTTTTGATATTAATCGTAAAAAATAACGAAAATCTCTATTAGTCCAGTCCAGCATAGGGGCAACAGAAAGACGATGAGATTGTTTAAGGGTAAATTCAGATGATGTCATAATAGCGGCTTATTATACCCAAACTACTTAGAAATGCAGATTTCAAAGTTTAGCTATAATGTAAATTATAACGAGCATAAAGGCTTTTCTTCTCATGCAAACAATTCAAGGTGATGGTTTTCTTGTCACTGTTATTAAAAGTAGTCGACGAAAAACGACCGCATTAAAGATTAAAGAGGGTGAAGTATCCATTCATATCCCTACTCGCCTACCGCTGATGTATGCACGAGAATTTATATTACAAAAAACGCCATGGATCCAAACAAAACTAAGCGACCAAGCACTTAAAAAAACAATTGAAAAACAATTTATCAATGGGGAAGACTTTACCTTTCTTGATAAAAAATATAGTTTGCAACTCATTCAAACAGAAACATCACCATCCGTCATCAAAACCTCTGCTGAAATTGAAGTCAGGGGACGGTTAAACCGTCTATCACAAACGGCAATTCGTGCCGCCTTAGTTAGATGGTATAAGCAACAAGCTGGACAGTATTTAACATCAAGAACTACAGCGTTAGCCGACAAGATCAATTTAGTCCCCCACTCGATTACCGTTAAAACCTATAAAGCTCGATGGGGAAGTTGTGGTATTCAAGGTGATGTTCAATTTAACTGGAAATTAATCTTAGCGCCGCCTGACATCATTGATTACGTCATAATTCATGAACTTTGTCATATTAAACATCACAATCATTCCGCGAATTTCTGGCAACTCGTTGCACATCATTATCCAACATTTAGAGCCTCACGAGCTTGGTTAAAGACTAATGGTTATCGCCTCGAACTATAAGCGTGGAAGCAGTGCTCTATTTCAATGCCTATTAAGGCATAAATCATGCATAATATAATTATTAAATACTGATGAAGTACCACCCGAGGAATTGAATTAATGGCATTTTGGAATAACAAAGAAGAAATAGAAGCTTTGCAACAACAATTAAACCAACGTGATGCAACGATCTCTTCCATGCAACAAGAGCAATCATCGCTTCAACATCAATATAATAATCTAGAAGAAACACTTGAACTAGAACGTGTTCAACACGACTGGACTTCAAAATTATTTCGTAATCTCGAGGACTTCGGTCTTAGCCTTGAAGGCTTCCACACAAGTTTAGGGGCCATGGCAGGAGCATTAAGTGACGAAAGAGCCTCGGCTATAGAAGGCGCCGAGACATCAATTGTTGTCCGTAATCATGTTGAAGTAGTGGCTTCTGGATTGAGTAATATAACCGAACAAATGGATCAATCAGCATCTCAAGTACGCTCTCTACAAGACAATGCCGATAAGATTGGTGGCTTCGTTGAAATCATCAGTAATATTTCTGAGCAAACTAATTTACTTGCACTTAATGCTGCGATTGAGGCTGCACGAGCAGGTGAACATGGACGAGGTTTTGCGGTTGTTGCTGATGAAGTCAGAACATTAGCAACAAGAGCACGTGAAGCAAGTACACAAATTTCCGATCTTGTTGGCAATATTCAGAATGAAACTGAGAGTGCAAGCAACTTAATGCAGGGTGTAACATCTGACACAGAAACGTTTGGGGACCGAGTGGGTGATGTGGTGACCGATATGAGCAAAATGCTCTCTCTATCCAATCAGATGGAACAAACGATTACGGGTTCGGCACTACGTAGCTTTGTCGAAATCGCTAAGCTTGATCATATTGTATGGAAATTTGAAGTTTATCGAATAATGATGAACCTCTCTAACAGACAAGCTTCAGATTTATCTCAGCATACCCATTGTCGCCTCGGAAAATGGTATTTCGAAGGAGAAGGCGTTGATTGCTTCTCTCAATTGCCTGGTTATCAAGAAATTGCCACACCACACCAAACTGTACATGAACAAGGTGCAATCGCTGTTGACGCTTTTTATGCGAAAGATGTGGGACGCACACTTGCCGCATTGAATAGTATGGAACAAGCGAGCATGGCTGTTTTAAATAACCTCGAAACAATGGTTCAAGCTGCTGAGGCTAACCCCTCACTCTTATGTGCACGATAATACTCATTTTATTTAAAAACCAGATGCTAATAATATAATTCAATGAAATCAGGCTCTTGTCTTTTTTTCGCATTTAGATTAGAGTGCTCATCTGAATAAGGAACGCTGCACCAGGTTTATCCTGCTAGGCTTATTCAAATTTATACTTTAACTGCGTTCATTATTAGCATATTTTTATAATAATGAGCGTTGTGTGTCACCTGTTTACTTAGTTTCCAGCAGATGCAAAAACCAACTCTCTTCACCTATCATTCACGTAATGAGGTAAGTTGATTATGAGTAATCGTTTAATTTTCACTTCTGAGTCTGTTTCAGAAGGTCACCCAGATAAAGTTGCAGATCAGATCTCTGATGCAGTACTTGATGAAATCTTACGCCAAGATCCCCATGCACGCGTTGCCTGTGAAACATTAATCAAAACGGGTGCAGCTATTGTTGCCGGTGAAATCACCACCTCAGCGTGGGTCGATTTAGAAGATGTGGTTCGTAAAACTATCACAGATATCGGTTACAACAGTTCTGATGTAGGTTTTGATGGCGAAACCTGCGCCGTCATGTCATTGATTGGTAAACAATCTTCTGATATCGCACAAGGTGTTGACCGCTCTACACCAGAAGAACAAGGTGCGGGAGACCAAGGCTTAATGTTTGGTTATGCAAGTAATGAAACGGATGTTTTAATGCCTGCACCTATTACTTACGCTCATCGCTTAGTTAAACGTCAAGCCGATGTCCGTAAGAATGGTACATTGTCATGGCTTCGTCCTGATGCAAAAAGCCAAGTGACATTTGTCTACGAAGATGGCAAACCAGTAGGAATTGATGCGGTTGTATTATCGACACAACATAATCCTGATGTGTCATTAAAAGACTTACAAGAAGCAGTAATGGAAGTCATTATTCAACCAACACTGCCTGCAGAATGGATCTCTAAAGATACACAATTCCACATCAATCCAACGGGCCAATTTATTATAGGTGGTCCTGTAGGTGATGCTGGTCTAACAGGTCGTAAGATCATTGTTGATACATACGGCGGCATGGCGCGGCATGGTGGTGGTGCTTTTTCTGGTAAAGATCCATCAAAAGTTGATCGTAGTGCTGCATACGCAGGTCGATATGTTGCTAAAAATATTGTGGCTGCGGGCTTGGCTGATCGCTGTGAAATTCAAGTTTCTTATGCCATTGGTGTCGCAGAACCTACCTCTATCAGTATTGAAACATTTGGTACCGGAAAAATATCTAACGAAAAGCTTGAAGCCTTAGTGCGTGAACACTTTGATCTACGCCCAGTGGGGCTTGTCAAAATGCTTGACCTCATTCGCCCTATTTATCAAGGTACTGCAGCCTACGGTCACTTTGGTCGCGAAGAGCCTGAATTTACATGGGAACGCACTGATCTTGCTGACACACTACGTGATGCAGCTGGCATCTAAACATACTCATTTTGTCATCCTCGCGAAGGCGGGGATCCATGGGCTGTTCAAATAGCCACTATCCTTGGATTCCCGCCTTCGCGGGAATGACAGTAAAATTAATATTTAAGGACAAGACACATGACAATTGAAAACTTAACACCAGATTATAAAATTGCCGATATCAGCCTAGCTGAATGGGGCGCAAAAGAAATCAAAATTGCTGAAACTGAAATGCCTGGGTTAATGGCAATTCGTGAAGAGTATGCAGGCAAAAATCCATTAGCAGGTGCGCGCATTGCGGGCTGTTTACATATGACAATCCAAACAGCTGTATTAATCGAAACATTGATTGATTTAGGTGCGCAAGTACGTTGGTCTTCTTGTAATATCTTCTCAACACAAGATCAAGCTGCTGCTGCGATTGCTGCTCAAGATATCCCTGTATTCGCTTGGAAAGGCGAAACAAATGAAGAAGCGATCTGGTGTATCGAACAAACAATCTTTGGCCCTAATAACTGGCGTCCGAACTTAATCTTGGATGATGGTGGTGACTTAACCCAAATCATGCATGATGACTACCCTGAATTATTGGCTGATGTTAAAGGTTTATCTGAAGAAACAACAACTGGTGTTCATCGTTTATACGAAATGATGAAAGAGGGCTCTTTAAAAGTACCTGCAATCAATGTTAATGATTCAGTAACTAAGTCAAAATTCGATAATCTATACGGTTGTCGTGAATCATTATTAGACGGAATTAAACGTGCAACTGACGTAATGATTGCCGGTAAAATCTGTGTTGTTTTAGGTTATGGTGATGTAGGTAAAGGTTGTGCACAAGCGTTCCGCGGTATGGGTGCAACAGTTATGGTGACAGAAATCGATCCTATCTGTGCATTACAAGCTGCAATGGAAGGTTACCGTGTTGTCAACATGGACGAAGCAGCAAGCTACGGTGACATTTTTGTAACAACAACAGGTAATGTTGATGTAATCAACCATGACCATATGGTTGCAATGAAAAATGAATCTATCGTATGTAATATCGGTCACTTTGATTCAGAAATTGCTGTGGCATCTCTTAAGCAATACGAATGGATTAACATCAAACCTCAAGTTGATCATATTGTTTTCCCTGATGGCAAACGTATTACTTTATTAGCGGAAGGTCGTCTTGTGAACTTAGGTTGTGCAACAGGTCATCCTAGTTTTGTAATGTCAGCATCATTCACTAACCAAGTCATGGCTCAAATTGAGTTATGGGATAATAGCGACAGCTACAAAAATGAAGTGTATGTTCTGCCTAAATCACTAGATGAAAAAGTAGCCCGTCTGCATTTAAACAAGATTGGTGCTAATCTGACAGAGCTTACAACAGAGCAAGCGGAATATTTAAGCTTAAGTAAAGAAGGTCCTTATAAGCCTGAGCACTACCGTTACTAAACCTTTTAAATTGCCTTCCTTGCTCTGGCGGGGAAGGCAATGATATAAATATAAATTGTGAACTAAAATTATGACTAAACAACTCACCATTAGCTGCGAATTCTTCCCTCCTAAAACGGATAAAGGAATTGCCAATATGCGTGAGGTGCGTCAAAAACTTGCACCTCTCAATCCTGAATTTTATTCGGTCACTTTTGGTGCGGGTGGTTCAACTCAAGATAATACTTTAGCGGCTGTTATTGATATTCAACAAGACAGTGCAACAACAGGAATTGATGCCGCACCACATTTGTCATGTGTGGGATCGACTGAAGAAAGTGTTCGCAATATTCTCACGACATTTAAAGAAAATGATATTCGTCGTATCGTTGCTTTACGTGGTGATCTTCCTTCAGGTATGCGTGATCCTGGTGATTTTCGTTATGCCAATGAATTGATCGACTTTATTCGCAAAGAAACAGGTGATCACTTCACAATTGAAGTAGCCGCTTATCCTGAAGTTCACCCTCAAGCTGGATCTGCGACGCTCGATCTAGAAAACTTCAAACGAAAAGTAGATGCTGGGGCGGACAGCGCTTTAACGCAATATTTCTACAATATTGATGCCTACTTATACTTTGTAGAACGTTGTCAGAAAGCAGGGATTGAAATCCCAATTATTCCTGGCATCATGCCAATCAACAACTTCACTCAACTTGCACGTTTCTCCGAAGGCTGTGGTGCAGAGATTCCCCGCTGGCTATCTAAACGCCTCGAAGAATACGGCGATGATACTGAGTCACTACAAGCATTCACTCTCGATTTTTTAACCGACTTCACTGAAAAACTTATTGCTTCAGAGGTGCCTGGTTTACATTTCTACACAATGAACCGTATAGATCCTACTCTGACAGTTTGTCAGCGTTTAGGTCTGATTAAATAGTCGAATCGATACCAAAACGATATTGTGAATTACTTTATCGACTCATTCTCTGCTGCTTTTGACTTAATCATCAGCTTTGATCCTGCAATTTATCAAATTGCGATTACGTCTGTTTTAATTTCTATTACTGCAGCGGTTATCGCTGCAAGTCTTGCCATTCCGGCAGGTGTCACAATGGCCCTGACTCCTTTTCGTGGCAAGGCCTTTATTCAACATATTTTAAATACTCTCATGGCGATGCCAACTGTCGTCATTGGTTTATTACTTTATGGCTTATTTAGTCGCTTAGGCCCGCTCGGCCATTGGGGACTTTTATATACACCCACTGCTATTATTATTGCTGAAGCGATCTTAATTTTCCCGATCATGATGAATTTATCGATCACCGCTGTTCAATCAGCCGATCCAAGACTTATCCCCACACTAATGAGTCTTGGTGCCAAACCACTCCCTCTTATGCTTCAAGTTATTCGAACAACCCGCTTAGCAATGTTAGCTGCGGTGATTACAGGTTTTGGGCGTGCAATCGGGGAAGTCGGTGCTGCTATGATGCTAGGTGGGAATATTGAAGGCTTTACCCGCACAATGACCACTGCAATAGCACTGGAAACCAGCAAAGGTGATTTTGAACTGGGCTTAGCCCTTGGCCTACTTCTACTAATCATTGCCTTTGCACTTAACTTTATTTTGTCATGGTTAAATTCACGCCATGACTAAGGCTTATCAACTTAGCAATATCAAGGTTAGTTTCCAACAAAACGTTGTGTTGGATATTCCTGAGCTGACAATTCCTAAAGGTAAGTGCGTTGCTTTATTAGGTGAAAATGGTGCTGGCAAATCAACATTACTTAATGTACTAGCCTGTTTGTCAAAAGCCAATACTGGATCCGTCACACTTTTAAATCAAACTGCTGCTTTACCGTTAAGCTCAAGTCAGCGACAAAAAATAGGCTTTGTTCAACAGCACCCCTATCTCCTTCCTGGCTCAGTTGAAGATAATATTAAACTTGCTCTTAAATTACAGGGAATCCCTGCTACACAGCATAGTCAATTAATAAAACAAGCACTTGAGCAAACTAAAACAACACATTTGGCTCTGCAACAGACTAATTCTTTATCTGGAGGTGAGCTAAAACGTGTGGCGATAGCACGATCGATTGCCTATCAGCCTGATATATTATTACTAGATGAACCCTTCTCTCACCTTGACCAACATCATATTCAGTTATTAGAAGAGTTTATTGTTAGTTTCGCTCAACAACAAAATAAAACAATCATTTTCTCCAGCCATGATCGCCTGCAAGGTATGGCTTTAGCAGATAACATCATTAATCTTGTCGCAGGGAAAATAACCTCAAGTCCACTACTAAATGTATTTCATGGTTCACTCTCTGAACATCTTTTTGATACGGGCAAGCTGCAAATTCATTCCACCAGCACTCAGAGTAATGCTCATCATATTGCTATCGATCCACGAGAAATCATTATTTCAGCGCAGGCATTGCAATCAAGTATGCGCAACAGCTTTAGTGGACGGCTAATATTAATTGCTGAAGAAGAAGAGTCGGTTCGTCTCACTGTAGATTGTGGTGAGAGCTTCCATGTTCTTATCAGCCCTGAGTCACTGAAAAATCTCGATTTATCCTTAGGAAAGAGTGTCCACCTAAGCTTTAAATCTACTGCGGTTACTGTGTTTTAAACCCGCTAAAAAAAAATACTCTTAAAAGTATATGCAACGGCACAATACTTGCGGTAGTATAGCCACATGAACCATAAGTTTTTTGTATTATAGTTGTGAAAGCCTCATTACAGCTACGTGTAGGCCAAAGCCTATCGATGACTCCACAGTTGCAACAAGCCATCCGCTTGTTACAACTTTCATCGCTTGAGCTACAAGCTGAAATTCAAGAAGCACTTGAATCCAACCCCCTACTCGAAGTTGAAGAAGATTTTGATCATGACGGTGAAGCAAGTGCCGCACAGGAAGTTAAAGAACTTGCTGAATCTTCCAGTCAAGATGATATGCATCTTGATAATGGCACTATCCCTGACGAGCTTCCAACAGATAGCCAATGGGAAGATACATTTGATGCTCCTGCTGCAGCTTCAACAGCCTCTAGTCAAATTATAGATTCTGGCATGGAGCGTGATAATGAAGATAATAGTAGTGAAAGCTTACGAGAGCATCTTCTCTGGCAAATGCGTTTAACACCCTTTTCAAATGTCGAACGTGCCATTGCGACCACCATAATTGATTCAATCGAAGATGACGGTTATCTAAAAGGAACGTTAGAAGATATTCTGCAAAGTTTAGAAAGCGAATTTGATGAAATTGAGCTTGATGAAATTGAAGCCGTTTTACATCGTATTCAGCATTTTGACCCCGTGGGTGTTGCCGCTCGTGATTTACGTGAATGTTTATTAATTCAGCTTCAATTGTATGAGACAGATATTGAAAACATTGAATTGTTAACAGAGCTTATTGATAAGCATCTTGATACGCTAGCTAAACGGGATTACGCACAAATAAAACGTGCTTTAAAAGTCAGTGACGAACAATTAACAGAACTCGTTAGGACGATTCAAATATTAAATCCTCGTCCAGGTAGCCATATTCAGGTTGATAGTACGGAATATATTGTTCCTGATGTCTACACTCGAAAAATTAATGGCAAATGGCAATTATCACTCAACCCTGATAATGCGCCACGAATTCAGGTTGCAGAGCATTATGCTCAAATGATCAAGCGCGCTGACAATAGTGCTGATAACACTTACCTTAAAAACAATTTGCAAGAAGCACGTTGGTTCTTAAAAAGCTTACAAAGTCGAAATGAAACATTAATCAAAGTGGCAGAGGCCATTGTTAAACGCCAAGCAGGCTTTCTTGATTATGGTGACGAAGCAATGAAACCACTTGTACTTGCTGATATTGCCGACATAGTTGAGATGCATGAATCTACTATTTCTCGCGTCACAACACGAAAATATTTACACACACCACGTGGTATTTATGAATTGAAATTTTTCTTTTCAAGCCATGTGAGTACTGATAGTGGTGGTGAATGCTCAGCAACAGCAATTCGCGCCATTATCAAAAAGTTGGTTGCTGCAGAAAACCCTCGTAAACCTCTGAGTGATAGCAAAATAGCTGATATTCTTGGTGATCAAGGTATTAATGTGGCACGTAGAACCATTGCAAAATATCGTGAAACACTGGCAATCCCGCCATCAAATGAACGTAAACGGCTGGTCTAATCCAGTTTTATCCACCAATAGGAGTTAAGTCTTATGCAATTAAACTTAAGCGGACAACATATTGAAATCACTGATAGTCTTCGTGATCACGTCAACAGCAAATTCGAAAAACTAACTCGTCACTTCGATCATATGACAAATGTACATGTCATTCTAACCGTTGAAAAACAACGCCAAAAGGCAGAAGCTACGGTTCATGTAAGTGGTGCAGATTTATTTGCGTCAGACGAAAATGAAAATATGTATACTGCAATTGAACATTTGGTATCAAAACTTGATCGCCAAATTATCAAACACAAAGATAAAATTAAAAATCATCACCAATCTGATGGTGCTAACATGAAAAATAACGCAAGCTAACGGTAGACTTAATTAATGCTTATTGCCGCCTTACTCATCAATGCAGATAATATAAGTTGTCATGATTCTGCATCTAGTAAAAAACGTATTCTGCAGAATATTAGCCATATGTTGGCTAACAATACCAAAGCAGCTTCTGTTGATGCTATTTTTCAGGCTTTACTAGAACGAGAACGGTTAGGCAGTACAGGTCTGGGTAAGGGCGTGGCAATACCTCACGCCCGAATCCCAGGTCTGACGCATACCATTGCGGCCATGATGACCATTGAATCTCCCGTCAATTATGAATCAGCAGACAATAAGCCTGTTGATATTGCTTTCGGTCTGCTGGTCCCTGAAGATGATGGTGATCACCATCTTCAACATTTATCACGTCTCGTTACACTGTTTCGAGATCCAGATACCTGTCAAAAAATTCGTGATGCTCAAGATTCTGAACAAATATTTGAGCTATTACTAACAATTGATGAAGCCTAAAAGCCATGGTTAATAATGCGCAATTAGAAAGTCATCATGGCGTTCTAATGCGTATTTCAGGTTTCGGGGTGCTTATTCTAGGTTCTGCTGGAATAGGAAAAAGTAGTCTCGCTCTCGAACTCATTTCCCAAGGCCACCAGCTCATTGCCGATGATGTAGTTGAGCTTTCTCAGCAATCAAACGCCATTGTGGGACATTGCCCACCTCTATTAGCGGGTTTATTACACACGCGTGAACTAGGACTCATTTCTGTACCTAATGTCTTTGGGGAGGATGCGTGGCTAGCACAGCAGAAAATTGATGTAGTGATTTCACTACAATCATCCATCAATGATGACGTCACTCTCGCAACAAAAAATAAAACCTATACGCTATTAGGACTCGATTTTCCGTATTTAACACTTTCTATATCTAATCCTGCATCTCTTACTAACCGCATACAATGTTGGTTAATCATGCAGTCGGAACAATTTCAAACTGAACATGAGCTAGAACAGCGTCAACAAATACTCATGTCAGATATAAAACATAGAGAACTTTCATGACCGTAGGTATCTTACTCGTCTCGCATAATCAAATTGGCACGGAGCTAATCAATACTGCACGTCAGATGTTGTCATGTTCCCCTCTCCCCACTAAAGTCATTTCGATTGGCATTCATGACAATCCTGATCAAATCCGACGCCAACTTAATGAAGAATTGCTTGGCTTAGACCAAGGTAATGGCATTCTCATTATGACGGATATGTTTGGCTCAACGCCGAGTAATATTGCATGTACGGTTTCTGACCGTGATGATATTCGCATCGTTTCAGGACTTAACTTGCCGATGCTTATCCGAGTCTTAAACTACCCTAGTCTCAGCCTTGATGAGCTAGAGCAGAAAGCAATAACAGGTGGTCATGAAGGCATTGCCCGTTGCCATAAAACAGGCTGCCAATAATGATTAAAAAAACATTCCTTATTGTTAATAAATTAGGTTTACATGCTCGTGCATCAGCCAAGTTTGTTACCACTGCAGCTCAATTTGAATCAGAAATATCTGTTTCTCGTAATGATCGCTCCGTCAATGGAAAAAGTATTATGGGTATGATGATGTTAGCCGCTGCCAAAGGAACTGAAATTGAGGTCAGCGCTGATGGCAATGATGCCGAACAGGCATTAAAAGAAATTGAACGGCTTATCAATGACTATTTTGGAGAAGGTGAATGACTCTCGAACTACAAGGTTTAGGAGTTTCACGTGGCATTGCGATTGGCAATGCTCATATTCTTTTCCATAATCATCCTGATGTACGTGAATATATTATTGCCAAACAAGATGTAGAGCATGAAATTGCTCGCTTACAACATGCGACAGCACAAGCTAAGGTACAATTAAAATCTATTCGCGATAGCATTCCTGCAAATGCACCTGCGGATGTATCTTCTTTTATTGATACCCATATATTAATGCTGCAGGACTCCTCTTTAACTAAAATACCTGTTGAGATGATTCGCAGCCGCCATTGTAATGCAGAGTGGGCTTTACAACTTCAGCGTGATGCACTGATCAATGTTTTTGATGAAATGGATGATCCTTA
>Ga0209495_1001035_pt1 | contig 20121 bp, 21 predicted proteins | sample EN1Hudsemesocosm_FD_184629 | JGI IMG/M metagenome (GOLD analysis project Ga0209495, IMG submission 184629) | Methane-oxidizing microbial communities from mesocosms in the Hudson Canyon - EN1E Hudson Canyon (SPAdes) (version 2) | ecosystem: Environmental > Aquatic > Marine > Cold seeps | place... | reverse complement strand
ATGGCTCAGAAGTGACCCGTGTAGCACTCAACGATATTCAATGGATTGATGCCGCAGGTGATTATATGTGTGTACATGCAACTGACCAGACGCATATTATGCGCCGCACAATGAAAGAACTAGAAAAAGACCTCGATCCTAAAAAGTTTGTTCGAGCTCATCGTTCAGCTATTGTAAATATTAAGTTTGTGCAAAAAATGGTCAGCCATATTAGTGGGGAATACCACCTAATATTGAACAACGGTACCGAACTCAAAGTGAGTCGAAGTCATAGAGATCGGGTAAAAGAGATGATCAAATTATAAAGCAGGGGTATTAAACAACTGCTGCTGTATTTTGAGTAGGTATTCATCAAGTGGCTTTTTTTGACGCCAACTTATCTGAATAGGGTGCGCGACCAATTGATTGTTGTGTTCACCCACCATGATATTGTTTTTACCGGCTAAGGCTTGTTCAACAGCGAACGCGCCTAACTTGGTAGCCAATATTCTATCTTGGCTGACTGGCGAACCGCCCCTTTGCACGTGCCCTAAAATAACTGGGCGGCATTCTATTTGGGTCTTATCCGTTATCATTTTGGCTAACGTTATGACCCCACCGGGTAATAAGTTTTCGCTAGTGACAACTATGTAACTGGTTATCCCTTTTTGACTATACACTGCATGTAAGTGTTCAATAATGTTGTCTACTTCCTGTTCAATATCATTACACCCCTCTGGGACTAACACTCTATCAGCAGCTGATGCTACGGCCGCATTTAAGGCAATAAAACCAGCATGCCTGCCCATGACTTCAATTAAAAATATACGTTCAAACGCATCTGCTGTGTCTTTTACCTTATCGATGGAATCTAGTGCGGTCTCAATGGCAGTATAATAACCAATGGTTGCATCTGTTCCACTTATGTCGTTGTCTATTGTGCCTGGTAAACCAATCACTTGCCCTTTGAAGTATTTACCTAGATGATGCGCCCCACGAAAAGAACCATTACCGCCAATTACCAACAATACATCTACATTTAGTTCGTAAAGATTATTGGCTGCGGCCCTGCCATTTTCCTCAGTATGAAAATCAGTACAGCGACCACTTTTTAAGATAGTGCCGCCTCGCTGAATAATATTATTTACATTGGCAGGCGCGAGCAGTTTGTATTCTTGGTCAATTAGGCCGTTGTAGCCATGTTTATAACCGATCACTTCAAGTTCATAATGTTCGGCCGTAAGTACAATTGAACGTATACAAGCATTCATGCCAGGAGCATCACCACCAGATGTCAAAACTGCGATTTTTTTCATGGCGCCTCTTCAATGGGATTTGTATCAATAGCTTTAATCTAGAGTAGAATGCAAAGACTTTGTAAACAAGATTTTTGTATGAAAATTAGTCGGTTAGTTGTGGTTGATAGTTATTTGGAGAAGTCATGAAGGTAACAAATATAGAGGCAACCAAGCACTGGCATGGCTTTTTCCTGTCGCTGACTACTGCTGTTTTGTGGGGCATCTTGCCGGTTTTTTTATCTCTGTGTTTAGAAGTCATGAATGCAGTCACCATCACCCTATATCGATTTTTTGTGGCTGGAATATTTGTTTTTTTACTCTTGATGAAAAACAAGTCTTTGCCACGTATGTCAGCCCTTGGCCGAAATCGAGGTCTGTTATTGTTAGCCGCCAGTTTGTTCTTGGTATTCAATTACGTTGCTAACGTAAAGGGTTTAGAATACCTCAACCCAGAGACCGCTCAAATAGTGATGCAAACCGCTCCCTTTATGTTGATGTTAGGTGGCGTGGTGTTTTTTAAAGAACGATTAAGCCGGCTTGAAATTTGTGGTGCGGTGATGCTTTTTACTGGTTTGATATTATTTTTTAACGACAGACTTGCAGACTTATTTTTATCTTTAGGTCAGTTTACCACTGGTGTACTGATTATATTGTTTGCCGCTATTACTTGGGCGGGTTATGCCTTGATGCAAAAGCCTTTGTTAAAAGTACTGACCACCAAACAGTTGACCTTGTTAATTTATGTTATTGGTTTTTGTGTTCTGCTGCCTTTTTCTAGTGTTTCTCAGTTGCTGAATATGCAGTTAATCCATGTACTGGCGTTGTTGTTTTGTTGTCTAAATACCATAGTTGGATATGGCGCATTTACTGAAGCCCTTAATATTTGGCCGGCGGCAAAAGTCAGTGCTGTATTAGCCATGGCTCCCATATTTACTTTTTTAAGTATGTTAATCGCGGTTCAGTGGTTACCACAACACTTCACTGCCAGCTATTTAGACCATTGGGCTTATATTGGCGCTGCTGTTGTTATCACAGGATCTGCATTAACAGCCTTAGGCAGACCAAAGGTGTGAGCGTTTGTTGCATGGTTCTTTCGATAAACCATTTAGCTCTGTTTTAGTCACGTGTTAAACTATATTCATGCATGTTAAGAGGTAAATATTTTGTTTGATGTTTGTGTGATTGGAGGAGGAATGGTTGGCTCGGCAATGGCGCTGGGATTGGGACAATTGGGTTTCAGCGTAGCTGTGGTCGAACCCTATATGCCGCAACCATTTGAGCTATCGCAACCGCCTGATATGAGAGTGTCGGCCATCAGTGTTACTTCACAAACTTTATTAGATGACTTAGGCGCTTGGTCATACATTAAACAGATGCGTTTATGCCCATACAAACGCCTGTCTGTATGGGATAAACCTGAATGTCGAACTGATTTTGATTGCGCGACAATAGGTCATTCTCATTTAGGGCACATCATTGAGAATCGCATTATTCAACTAGGCTTACATCAAGCCATTGCTGATTTACCTAACGTGACATTTTTTAGCAATACAAAAGTTGTCGATATTGAATCATCAGAGTCTTCGGTCATTAACTTATCAGATGGGCAGACTATTCGGGCCAAATTATTAGTCGGGGCAGATGGCGGTAATTCTGATGTACGAAACGCTGTAAACATTGGGGTGCAGGGTTGGCAATACCAGCAGAAAGCATTAGGGATACAAATTAAAACCCCTTTTCCTCAACAAGATATAACATGGCAGAAGTTTACCGCAGATGGTCCAGTAGCTTATTTGCCATTGTATGATGGTTTTGCTGCACTAGTGTGGTACCAAAGTCCTCAGCATATCGGCTATTTAAAAGGTTTATCTAAGGAAAAATTGAAACAACAAATTCAGCAGTCTTTTCCTGCAGACTTAGTGGATTTTGACATGCTCGAGGTGGCTGATTTTCCTTTAACTCGGATGCATGCGAACCAATACTATAAAGGGAATACAGTGCTAATTGGTGATGCCGCTCATACCATTAATCCGTTGGCAGGGCAGGGGGTTAACTTAGGTTTTAAGGATGTTTCCGCATTACTAAGTGCGCTCAAAGAAGAGCTCGCCGTACATGATCGCAGTGCAGTTTTACAAGCAAGTCATTACAGTAAGTGGTTGAAAAAATACGAAACAGCTCGTCGTCGAGATAACTTAATGATGATGAGTGCCATGGATTTGTTATATTCAACCTTTAGTAACGATAACGTACCCCTCAAACTGTTGCGTAATTTAGGCTTAACATTAGCCAACAAGTCGGGTCCGATAAAAAATAAAGTTATGAAATATGCCATGGGTTTTGCATAAAACTTCAGACAAACTAAGAGTGGGTAATAGATGACAGTATTGATTATTTTGGCCGTGTTATTTATTGCTCTGGTAGTGATTGTTCCTTTAATAGAACGTTCTAATTTCAGAATGTCGAATGAACAAATGGGTAAGATGGGCCGCTGGATCTTACCTTTGTTAGTGATAATGGTGATCATTCAATTGGTTATGTATTACGTTAATTAATACCCTTATATAAAATAATCCTCAGCGTTTTTAGCACAATTAAATAGGCAGATTAAATGGCAGTTCATTGGTACCCCGGGCATATGCACAAAGCTCAAAAAGAAATTAAAGAGGCATTGCCGCAAGTTGATGTATTGATAGAAGTGCTTGATGCACGCATTCCTTATTCCAGTGAAAATCCTATGATTGCTGAGCTGCGGGGAGATAAACCCTGTATCAAAGTACTCAGTAAAACGGATCTCGCTGACCCTGAAGTGACTGCTGCTTGGCAGGAGTCACTCGAACAAGAAAGGTCAGTTAAAACTTTTGCATCAACCACTGAAGAACCCGCCAAGATGAAACAAATTTTGGATTTGTGCAGAAAAATGCTACCCGAGAAAGACGCCAGCGTAAAAGCGATTCACACTATGATTGTGGGTATTCCTAATGTAGGTAAGTCGACGTTGATCAACATTCTAGCGGATCGTGTGATTGCTAAAACAGGTAATGAAGCAGCCGTGACTAAGACGCAACAGCGTATTAGTTTAGGTAACGGTATTACCTTGTTTGATACGCCTGGCATATTGTGGCCAAAATTGGAAAATCCCAATAGTGGTTATCGATTAGCCTCGACTGGTGCTATTAAAGACACCGCGATGGAATATGACGATGTGGGATTTTTTGCAGCCGATTATTTGATTAAAACCTACCCCGAATTACTCAAAGCGCGTTTCGAATTAGCCAATATACCTGATACTGAAATAGAGTTTCTAGAGCTTGCCGCCGCTCGTCGTGGTGCATTGATGACAGGTGGACGAGTTAACTTACATAAAATATGTGAAGTATTAATTAACGAATTACGTTCGGGAAAACTTGGCCGTATTAGCCTTGAAACACCAACGATGATTGAAAAAGAAGTGAAAGAAATGGAAGCCGTCGCGGCTAAAAAAGCTGCAGACAAAATCGACCGTAAAGAACGTTTTAAAACTGGCTCACTCACACCTGATAAAAGAGACCGTAAAGAAAAACGCCAGAGCGATAGGGCAGAGCAGTCTGCTCGCATGAAAAAGCAATCTAGCCGCAGGAAATAACCATGTGCACAACATGGCTAACTACGCAGTTTATTTATGCAAGATTGTAATTCCTGTGGAAAGTGCTGCATTAAATACAGTAATGGTGACTTGTCTGCTTCAGACCAAGATATCGATATGTGGCAGTTGTTTAAACCCGATATAGCCGCATATGTGAAAAAAGGTTTGATTTGGTTTTCACCGAAAAGTGGTAAACACCTAGCTTTGTGCCCTTTCTTACGCGAAGTAAAATATGAGGAACAACCGGGTAAATCTCACTATACCTGTGACATTTATTACGACCGTCCAGAAGACTGTCGTTTTTATCCGGTTACGGTTAAACAGATGATTAACGATGAATGTGAGATGTTGCAAGAAGGGGATTTGTTAAATCCCCAACAAGCACAAAAAGACTTAGATAAACTGCTAGAAGACAGCCGCCCTAACTACGATTAGTTTAAGCTTGTTTTGCTGTTAGATTACCAAATCCCATCTTCTGATTTACCCTGTATTTCACAATCGCCCGCTTTGTAGGTGATTTTTTTGCCGCTGTCTCGTTTAGTAAAATAATCCTTACTGATAGAAACGATAGTGGGGGTCATCCAAACCAATGCCGTAATATTGATCACGGTCATTAAACCTAAGGCCATATCAGCCAACGCCCAAACCTCGGGTAATGCCGCCATTGAGCCCCATAATATCATCAACAAATAACCTACAGTGTAGGCCGCGCGACCAGATTTGTTATCGAGTTTAAACATGTGTAGGTTACTTTCACCGTAGGCGTAATTAGCCACGACTGAGGTAAACGCAAACAAACTAATAGCTGCAGCGACAAAATAACCACCACCTTCACCTAAGTGTGAACTCATCGCATTTTGAGTCAGGCGGATACCTTCCATGCCTTCACCCGATGCGCCGCCAGCTAATAGAATCACCACGGCTGAACAGGTACATAAAATCATAGTGTCGATAAACACACCAAGCATTTGTACATAACCTTGGGAGACTGGATGATTTGGATTCGGCGTGGCACTGGCCGCAGCGTGAGGCACACTACCTGAGCCCGCTTCGTTTGAATATAGTCCGCGCTGTACGCCGTGTTTAAATGCAGCGCCCATTGCACCAGCACCTGCTTCTTGAAGGCCGAATGCGGAAGTAATAATGTCCCATAACATGGCTGGCACTAAATCTATATTCAAAAAAGTGATGGCCAAGGTAACCAACACATAAGTCACTGCCATAAAAGGCACAACCCATTCGGCAAATTTTGCGATAGCGCGTAAACCGCCAATTACAATCAAACCCGCTAAAATAATAATAACTAAACCTGAGTACAGGGTAGGGATTTCATAGGCGTGGTTGAGAGCGTCGGTGATAGTATTCGCTTGTACTGCACTGAATATAAAGCCATAACCTAAAAACAAAAACAGTGAAAATATTACGGCTAACCAACGTTTGTTTAGACCCTGTTGAATATAATAAGCTGGGCCACCACGATATTCACCATTAGCATCTTTTACTTTGTAGAGTTGCCCTAATACACTCTCAGCAAAGCCTGTAGCCATTCCAAGAATAGCAATAACCCACATCCAAAATATTGCACCAGAACCACCTAACGAGATTGCGACAGCAACACCCGCTAGATTACCAGTGCCCACTCGGGCCGATAAACTCGTACATAAGGCTTGAAAAGAACTGATACCCGCTTTGTCAGACTTGGTACTGCCTTTCATGACCGAAAACATATGGCCAAAGTGTCGAATTTGAATAAACCCAAGTTTGACCGAAAACCAAACGCCAGCCGCGAGTAACATATAAATGAGTATTTGGCCGTTACCCCAAAGGATATTATTAATAAAAGCGACGATTTCGGAAATCAAAGTTTAGCTCACAAGTATCTGAATTTGTGTTGGAAGTTTGCCGTTTAATGGCATTTATGTCTAGGGCTCAAGGCAAATGAGCACAAACAAAAATACCAAACATAGCTTGAAGTTTTTGTGAGATTTGGCTGGGGTAGTTAGATTTGTACCAATGACATAACGGCGGATCAAAACCTGTTGCCTTAACAAGTCCTACTCAAAAAAAACGCCAAGCAAATGCTTAGCGTTTCTTTTAAATATGGCTGGGGTAGCTGGACTCGAACCGACGACATAGCAGCGGATCAAAGCCTTTTGTCTTAATAAGCTCCTACTCAAAAAAAACGCCAAGCGACTGCTTAGCGTTTCTTTTAAATATGGCTGGGGTAGCTGGACTCGAACCGACGACATAGCAGCGGATCAAAGCCTTTTGTCTTAATAAGCTCTACTCAAAAAAAAACGCCAAGCGACTGCTTAGCGTTTCTTTTAAATATGGCTGGGGTAGCTGGACTCGAACCAACGACATAGCTGCGGATCAAAAGCTGTTGCCTTAATAAGTTCTACTCAAAAAAAAAACGCCAAGCGACTGCTTAGCGTTTCTTTTAAATATGGCTGGGGTAGCTGGACTCGAACCAACGAATGACGGGATCAAAACCCGTTGCCTTACCACTTGGCTATACCCCAAGGGAAATAGATTGTTTTACAATTCATCTATAAAAGAGTCATTGATTCATTAAATATTTTAAATCAATTACTTTAAAAATTGGCTGGAGTAGCTGGACTTGAACCTACGACATAGTCACGGATCAAAACCTTACTATCACTAAAACCAAACTTTATCAGAATTGGCTGGGGTAGCTGGACTCGAACCAACGAATGACGGGATCAAAACCCGTTGCCTTACCACTTGGCTATACCCCAACAATATTTTACAAACACCGTACAAATGGTGCGGAAGGAGAGACTCGAACTCTCACGCCGTGAAGCACTGGAACCTAAATCCAGCGTGTCTACCAATTCCACCACTCCCGCATACTTCTATCCTATACAAGATAAAAGTGGTGGCTACAGCGGGATTCGAACCTGCGACCCCATCATTATGAGTGATGTGCTCTAACCAACTGAGCTATGTAGCCACTAAATCACTCCGTCTCCGAAGTGGCGCGTATTATGCTGATCTAGGTTTTTGCCGTCAACCGTTTTATGACAATAAACTGTCTGTTTGGTTAGATACTAAGCAGGTGATGGTTGAAATGGGCTTGTTGAAGGTAAATGTGAGTAGTTTTGGGGGATTCTTCAGTTAATTCTTTGCTATAACCAAAAATGTGACTTGTAGGTTTTTTATCTTTCAGGACTAAAATTAGCGCATACGCTGACATCTATTGCCCTCCATTTACTTTACTTTTTTCACACCGCAATCATGCTGGATTTTGTAGGGTAATCGTCTTCCCTGACGATTACCCTACAAAATCCAGCAGATTATTGGCTATTTTTGAGTCGAAGGTAAAGTAAGACAAAACGGATAAAACACAGTCTTCGCCTGTTTTAGTTAGTGGTTTTTTGTACAGTTATAATAGGAAAACGTGAAAAATCGGTGTTTTCAATGGTCATAATAGGCAACTTCAGGCCTCACTTCTACAGGACTATTTTTGTATCTGACTGTTTTGTATAAACTTTGATTTACCTTGTGTATTTATCCAGACTTAAAATTTTGGATAAATACATGGCTTGGTTTGATCATCAAATATCAAATCTAGATTAGCCTTTTCAAAAGGCTAAGTTTATGAAATGCTGTAAAAAATTAACCGGAATGTCAAGTTAAGCATGAAAGTAGTGTTTGTATCTAACCCGACTACCGCCTAATAAAATGTTATGCGGTAGTCCAACCGCAAGAATTTGTCGTTCTATATATTTTATAAAAAGGAGTTTGATATGTTAAATGATCTAAACGGTAAAGAAGCTACAATTTCTTTAGAGTTATCTGCTTGGGGGAACTCTGAGGTGACAGGGAAAATACTAGATGTAAGCGATGATTGGGTTAAAATTCAGTGCAAAAAAAGTATAGAGCTAATCGCTACATCAACGATTAAGAAAGTGTCGTACAAGTCGTAAGTCTTTTTGTATTAAACTTCAATTGTAAGTTACCGCATAACCAGTCACTCAAGCAGGACAAAAAACAGTTGGTTTTGCACCTGCGTCGCTAATTGTAACCAACTATTTTTTGCCTCTTAATGGGGCGTATATGTAAAAGTAGGAATCTTAGATAATGGAAATATCCAATGGTGGCGGTGGTTTAGAAATGTTGTTGATTTTAGTTTTATTCCTTTTGCCTGCAGGGTTAACACTGTTCTCCAATAAAATACCTAACGTTCAAAAGCCAGTTTGGCTATTAGTCACTGTTTTATTTTCTTGGGTAGGGTACCTATATATCTATTTCAAAGTTATAAAAAAAGCCCGCTTATAGCGGGCTTTATCAAAACTGTATTAAGACTAAACGTTAAATCTAAAGTGAATTACATCACCGTCTTTAACAATGTAGTCTTTGCCTTCTAGACGCCATTTACCAGCATCTTTAGCGCCTTGTTCACCGTTAAATTCAACAAAATGGTCATATCCAATGATTTCAGCGCGGATAAAACCTTTTTCGAAGTCAGTGTGGATGACGCCAGCGGTTTGTGGGGCGGTTGAGCCTTCTTTATAGGTCCAAGCTCGTACTTCTTGTATGCCAGCGGTAAAATAGGTGTTTAGCGCAAGTAACTCATAACCAGAACGGATAACGCGGTTTAGACCAGGTTCTTCTAAGCCCATATCGGCCATGAACTCGGCTTTTTCTTCTTCGTCCAACTCACCAATTTCAGATTCGATTTCAGCACATACTGCGACTACTACTGCGCCTTCGGCAGCGGCAATTTCACGTACTCTGTCGAGGTATGGATTGTTTTCGAATCCATCGTCATTCACGTTGGCAATATACATGGTAGGTTTTAGCGTTAAGAAGTTCATGTAGCTGATAAGTTTTAATTCATCTTTATCTAGCTCTACAGAACGAAGCAATTCACCTTCATCTAAATGTGGTTTGATTTTTTCTAATACTTTAAGCTCTGCTTTGGCATCAGCGTCGCCTCCTTTGGCTCTTTTGGCGACTCTGTGTAATGCTTTTTCTGTGGTTTCTAAGTCTGATAAGGCCAGTTCTGTGTTGATGATTTCGATATCATCTTCAGGGCTGACCTTTCCTGCAACATGTACAATGTTGTCGTTGTCAAAACAACGCACAACATGGCCAATAGCATCGGTTTCACGAATGTTGGCTAAAAATTTGTTACCTAAACCTTCACCTTTAGACGCGCCTGCTACTAAACCGGCAATATCTACAAATTCCATAGTGGTAGGAATAGTACGTTTAGGGTTAACTATTGCCGCCAATTTATCTAAACGTAAATCAGGTACAGGTACCACACCCGTATTTGGTTCGATAGTACAAAATGGGAAGTTGGCCGCTTCGATACCGGCTTTGGTTAAGGCGTTAAAAAGTGTTGATTTGCCGACGTTTGGTAAACCGACTATGCCGCATTTAAAACCCATCTTGTTTTCCTCTTAATTTTGTATAAATAATCTGACGGAGTACGTCATGGTTAATTTGTTTAATGAACTATTATTCTGCTTTGAACGAATGTAGTCGATTCATGGCTTTTTTAAGATCATCTTTGATTAATATTTCAAGGCAACGGGTTGCTTCATCAATTGCATCCTCTATTTGTTGTTGCTCTTTTTGCGGCGCTTTGCCTAACACGTGTCCAGTGACTCGGTTTTTATCACCTGGGTGGCCGATTCCAATACGCAAGCGTAAAAAATCTTTCTGGTTGGCCATACTGCTAACAATATCCCGAATGCCATTTTGGCTTGAGCTACCACCAGTTTTAAATTTTGCTACACCGGGAGGCAAATCTAACTCATCAAAGGCTACTAATAAACTTGATAATGGGACGCGGTAAAAGTTCGCCATCGCTGCAACAGCTTGACCGCTTTTGTTCATAAAGGTAGTAGGAATAAGAAGTCGAACATCTTGTCCACCAATCGTGACACGACCAGTGTAACCATAAAATTTGTTTTCTAGTTTTAACGTGCAGTTGTACATTTTTGCTAGTGATTCAACGAACCATGCACCAGCATTATGCCGGGTATGCTGATATTCAGGGCCTGGATTACCCAGGCCCACAATTAGGCTAATGCGCGCTAATTGTTTATCAGTCAAGCAACTTATTCCGCAGGTGCTTCTTCTGCAGCATCGCCTTCACTTTCGTCTTCGTCTTCAGCTTTAGGACCTTTAGATAGTTTAACTGTAACAACAGCTAAATCGTGATCTTCGGCGCCTTTGTTTAGTTCAACTAAAGTAACGCCTTTAGGTAATACTAAATCAGTTAAGTGAACAGTTTGATCAAGTGCAACGTTCAACAAATCAACTTCAATGTATTCTGGTAAGTCACCAGGTAAACAGCTTACTTCAACATCAACCATGTGATGTTCAGCGTGACCGCCGTTCAACTTGATAGAGTCAGCTTTTTCTTCATTGATGAAGTGTAAAGGTACGTTGGTTTGAAGCGCTACTTTTGCGTCAATGCGCAAGAAGTCAACGTGCATAACAATAGGTCTAAAGGCATGACGTTGCATGTCTTTAACCAATACTTCTGTTTTCTTTTTACCAATGTTCAAAGTCAGAACGTGAGAGTAAAAAGCTTCGAAGCCTTGGGCTTGGAAAAGTTTGTTATGATCAAGGGTCAAAGAAACGGCTTCTTTACCGGCTCCGTATAAGACTGCAGGTACTTTACCAGCGTGACGTAGGCGGCGGCTCGCACCTTTCCCTAAATCAGTACGGACTTCTGCGTCTAGTGTGAAAATTCCATCAGACATGTGGTAACTCCAAAATATAAAAATAGTAAATGTGTGTAAATTTTTGCGACCAAAATTTACGTTTGTGCTGCCAGTTCCCTACCAATAGATAGTAAAACAACAACATCCCCAAAAAAGGGCGGCGAATATTAACACCTGACCGAAAGTGAAACAATCAGTTTGCTGGTTTATTTGCCAATAAAAAAGCGGCTGATAAAAGCCGCTTAAATATTAGTGAATGTTGCTGTTATTAATATTCAAACATCGCAGAGATCGACTCTTCGTTACTTACTCTTCGAATAGCTTCAGCAAGCATATTAGATAAGGTAAGTTGTTTGACCTTAGGGATGGCTGCAATTTCAGGGCAAAGCGGTATGCTGTCGGTAATAATGATTTCATCAATTACCGAGTCACGTAAATTCTGTGCGGCATTACCTGAGAATATCGCGTGAGTGGCATAGGCATACACATTTCTTGCGCCATGGGCTTTTAATGCTTCAGCCGCTTTTGCTAATGTGCCACCAGTATCAATCATGTCATCAACAATGATGCAATCTCGGTCTTGCACATCACCAATAATATGCATCACTTGGGCAACATTGGCCTTAGGTCGACGTTTATCAATAATGGCCAAATCGGTGTCATTCATAAGTTTGGCTAAAGCACGGGCACGCACAACACCGCCAATATCAGGTGAAACAACAACAGGGTTATGAAAGTCTCTACGGCGCATATCATCTAATAAAATAGGGGTACCAAACGCGTTGTCTACCGGTACATCGAAGAAGCCTTGTATTTGTTCTGCGTGTAAGTCGATAGTCAACACGCGGTCGACGCCTACATTAGACAAAAAGTCAGCCACTACTTTAGCAGTAATAGGTACTCGCGCTGAGCGCACGCGTCTATCCTGACGTGCATAACCAAAATAAGGAATAACCGCAGTAATACGGCCTGCTGATGCGCGACGGAATGCGTCGATCATCACAATCAATTCCATTAAATTGTCATTGGTTGGTGCACAGGTAGATTGAATAATAAATACATCGGAGCCACGTACATTTTCGTGGATTTCTACACTGATTTCCCCATCACTAAAACGTCCAACACTTGCATGTCCTAGCTTTGTATAAAGTCTATCTGCTACTTTCTGGGCCAATTCAGGTACTGCATTCCCAGAAAAAATCTTCATATCCGGCACGGTAATATCCTCAGTGTTTATTAATTGGCTAGGAAGCTGGACTCGAACCAACGGTATAACCGTGGATCAAAACCTACTATCACAAAAACCAAACTGTCTTATAAAGTGGCTGGGGTAGCTGGACTCGAACCAACGAATGACGGGATCAAAACCCGTTGCCTTACCACTTGGCTATACCCCAATTAAACTAGTAATTTTGTGCTTGGATCTGGCTATGTAAAAGGGATGTATTCACCCCATTTGCAACAAAACTTTTACTGCCTTCTGGCAACAAAGCTTGAACATCTAATGCTTCCTGATGATGTTCAAATATTGCAAATACACATGCGCCTGTACCGGTCATCCTCGACGGCGCGTATTCTAACAACCAGTGTAATGCTTTTGCAACATTCGGATAGCGTTCACAAACCAATTTTTGGCAATCATTGTGAGTCTTTTCAAAACTATAATTGCTAAAGTTAATCTTCGCAGTATTTCTAGGCAAGTTTGGTAAGCCGAAAATATCCGCTGTAGAAACATGACTCTCGGGGAAAACCACTAAATAAGATTTTTCGGGAAGATTAACTTGTTGTAATTTCTCACCCACACCTTCAGCAAAAGCGGTTTTACCCTGAATGAAGATAGGCACGTCAGCGCCTAAACTTAAGCCTAGAGTGGTTAATTCGTCCAAAGAAAGATGACAACCCCAAAGTTGATTCAGCACAACCAAAGTGGTTGCGGCATTGGAAGAACCACCGCCTATACCTCCGCCCATTGGTAATCGCTTTTTCAAATGTATAGTGCAGCCTAGACCTTTGGATTGATTCTCTGGCAAACTATTTTTTAACAACTCTGCAGCTTTGATAATCAAATTATCTTCATCAGCTACCCCAGCAATGGGATCCGCTAAGGTGATTTTATCAGATGAATTAACCTCAAAAGCTAGTTCATCACCAAAGTCGAGGATTTGAAAAAGACTTTGTAATTGATGATAGCCATTTGGGTATCTGCCATTGATGTGTAAAAATAAATTAAGTTTGGCTGGACTAGGCCACCAGTTTAACGGTTGTTTATTCATGCAAATCCCAAGCATTAATTCGGACTAAAAGTTGACTGTTGTTGCTTTTATTACGCAGAACCACTTTGTGTGGCAACCAAATGTTATCTATTAATTTATAATTGTCGTAGTTAATTAACCAATTTTTGCAATTATTGCAGATAGGTTGCAATTGGCTGACCCAACCTTGTTCACTTGTTATTACCTTATCGTTGTTCTGATGTTGTCCTTTTATCCAGAAACGCATTTTTTCTACGGGTATTTGCCAACCTGTCACACGCCAAATTAAATGGCTAGGGTCAGAGTCTTGATAGGTTTCGTCATCGGCAACTAAGGTAGCCACTTCCTCATTGCCTTGCATCTTAAGCAGTGAAGTGCCGATAATTGAAGTTAAATTGAGTTGGTATTGTTGTTGCGTTTGTTGCCACCTAAAATTGGCACTTTGTTTTTTGTCAGGACTTTTAAAGCCTAATTTACCCTTTATTGACCAATGCTCTTGTTGTTTTAATGATAATTGGTGACTAGATGAGTTTAAACTCACAGTTTGCTTAGAAGGAGTCGCACAACTCGTTAGTAATAAAATAAGAATAAAGGCGGGTAAAGTTTGTTTTATACACAGGTAACTAGCTAACACAATTTGAATAACGCTCTGTTAATGAAAAAAATCGATTGAGGCAATAGGAACATACAAGTGACATCGCTTTCAATAGTTTTACCTTTTGCGTACAATGCCGCCACTTTATTAGCACTTTGTTGTAACTTTACCTAATCACTCCATGACCCTAATCGCTTTTGGTATTAATCACAAAACCGCACCGATTGAATTGCGTGAAAAAATAGCCTTTTCACCTGATGCAATCGTACAGGCACTGGCATCGTTGCGACAAGAAACTGGCGCTATCGAGTCAGTGATTTTGTCTACATGCAATAGAACAGAGGTTTACGCTCAGCTTGACGATGGACAGATAAACAATATCGGCTCATGGCTCGCTAATTTTCATGGTGTTCAACAAAACGAATTACAGAACAACAGTTACCTTTATACCCAGCAGGAAGCGGTTAACCACATTATGCGAGTAGCCAGTGGTCTAGACTCTCTTATGTTAGGCGAGCCACAAATTTTAGGTCAAGTTAAACAGGCTTACACTGACGCGAAAAACTCTGGAGTGATTAAAGGTGGCTTTGAACGCTTATTTCAACATACTTTTTCAGTTGCAAAAAGAGTGCGTAGTGAGACCGATATTGGTGCCAATGCAGTGTCTGTAGCCTATGCATCGGTTCAATTAGCTAAACATATATTTTCGTCTCTGGAAAAAAGCCGAGTATTATTAATAGGTGCTGGTGAAACTATTGAGCTTGTGGCAAAACATTTGTACGAACAAAATGTTAGATCTTTGACTGTCGCCAATCGTACCCTAGCTCGTGCTCAAGCTATTGCAGAGCCTTTAAATGCATCAGTATTGACCTTGGCGCAGATTCCGCAGCATTTAAAAGATGCCGATATTGTGATTAGTTCAACTGCCAGTCAATTGCCTATTCTAGGTAAAGGCTTAGTACAAAGCGCGTTAAAAGAGCGTAAGCACAAACCTATATTTTTAGTGGACTTAGCTGTGCCTCGAGATGTAGAAGCTGAGGTAGGCGAATTGGATGATGCCTATTTATATACAGTGGATGATTTACAGCAAATAGTAGAAAAAAACTTAGCTAATCGACAAGATGCGGCTGAGCTTGCAGATGAAATGGTAGCCCAACAAGTTCAACAATTTATGCGTTGGCAACAAAGCCAAACGTCGATTGATGTATTAAAAGGATTTCGCGATCAAAGCGAATTACAGCGGGATACGTTAGTCAGTAAAGCGTTAAATCAACTAGCAGATGGCAAAGAAGCTGAGCAAGTGATCATTGAACTTGCCAACAAATTAACCAATAGTCTTATTCATGCACCTACCAAAGCGTTAAAAAATGCCGCCAGTGAACAAAATTCACAGCAATTAGCATTACTAAAAGATGCATTAGCCTTAAAAAAATCAGATAATTAGCGGCTAACATAGTCCGCGTACAGGAAAATAATGAAACAATCGGTTCAACGAAAACTAGAAGTCTTGGACGAGCGCTACGAAGAGGTGCAGGCCTTATTGGGTGAAGCCGAAGTCATTTCTGATCAAGACAGATACAGAGGCTTAACCAAAGAATACTCACAATTAGAAGGTGTAGTGAAGTGTTTTCGAGATTTTCAGCAGTCTCAGCAAGACTTCGAATCTGCACAAGAAATGATGCAAGAAGATGACGCTGAAATGCGAGAGATGGCACAGGAAGAATATAAGTCATCTAAACAAAGAATCGAAGAACTCACCCAAGAGTTACAAGTATTATTACTACCTAAAGATCCGAATGACGAAAGCAACTGTTTTGTGGAAATCCGTGCTGGGGCAGGGGGCGACGAGGCTGCTATCTTTGCCGGAGACTTATTCCGTATGTACAGTCGTTATGCTGAGAAGCAAGGCTGGAAAGTAGAACTTGTTACGGCTAATGATGGTGATCATGGTGGTTATAAAGTGGTGATTGCCAATATTTTAGGTGATGGCTCCTACGGTATTATGAAGTTCGAGTCAGGCGGACACCGTGTTCAGCGCGTACCCGATACTGAATCACAAGGGCGTATTCATACATCAGCTTGTACTGTTGTGGTGATGCCTGAAATTCCAGAATCTGAAGCGATTGAAATCAATAAAGCTGATTTGAAAATTGATACCTTTAGAGCCTCTGGTGCCGGTGGACAGCACGTTAATAAAACCGACTCTGCGATACGTATTACCCACAATCCATCGGGCATAGTTGTTGAATGTCAGGACGAACGTTCACAGCATAAAAATCGTGCCAAAGCGATGGCAATACTGCAGTCTCGTTTGACTCAATTAGAAGAAGATAAACGCCAAGCCGAAGAAACCTCAACCCGCAGAAACTTAGTGGCAAGTGGGGATCGTTCAGAACGTATTCGTACTTATAATTTTCCACAAGGGCGAGTCACAGATCATCGAATTAATTTGACTTTGTATTGTTTAGACGATGTGATTGCCGGTGATTTGAATGCGGTGTTAGAGCCTATCAGACAAGAACATCAAGCCGATTTGTTGTCATCACTTTCAGACGAATAGACCGTCTTGGAAAATCAGTTATTAACTATTGAACAAGCATTGTCTTGGGCCAAGGCTCAACTCAATGCCAATAGTGTAAGCGATGATGGCTTACATGATTCTGCATCGATTGACAGTAAAGTGTTGTTAGCCGATTGTTTGCAGCGAGAGTTGGTTTATTTGCACACTTGGCCTGAAAAACGGCTAGACCAAATGCAGATGAACAAATTTAAAGATTACATTGAACAAAGGTCATCTGGTCATCCAGTTGCACATATTGTTGGCTACCGAGATTTTTGGTCATTACGTTTAAATGTTTCTCCTGCTACTTTGATCCCACGACCAGAAACCGAACTGCTAGTTGAAATTGCTTTAGACCTTAACTTAACTGAGCATGCAACCGTATTGGATTTAGGCACGGGCAGTGGCGCTATTGCATTGTCATTAGCTAGTGAACAGCCCAATTGGTTGATCACGGGGGTAGATAAAAGCGAACAAGCGATTACATTAGCTAAAAATAACGCGACCAAACATCAACTCGAACGGGTCAACTTTATTCAAAGTGATTGGTTTTCTGTCCTTGAACATAAACAATTTGATCTAATTGTGACTAACCCACCGTACATAGAGAATAACAACAAATATCTACAATTAGGTGATGTGCGTTTTGAGCCTAGCAGTGCTTTAACCTCAGGGTTAGATGGTCTAGATGATATTCGATCAATTGTTTCTCAAAGCAAGCATTATTTGACTGATAACGGCTGGTTAGTGATTGAACATGGTTATCAGCAAAGTGACCAAGTCGCAGACATTTTAAGCGAACAAGGTTTTAGGCAAATTCGTAGTGAACTTGATTTGAATGGTTTGCCCCGTGTTGCATTAGGTTGTCTTTAACCATTATTTTAGTTTTATATCAGATTTTTCTTCCCGTTGAGTTGTTGTTTACACCAATAAGTTATAACTTAACCCACACGTTTTGCTGGGTGATATCAGCAGTAGGTCAATACCAAGTTATTGTTTTATAGGAAAGTGTTATGTCAGACGAAATTTTATTTGCCGAAGATAACGATGAAGAAATTGAAAGGCATGGCAAATGGAAAGTATTAATTGTTGATGATGAACCTGAAGTGCATGCTGTGACCAAGCTAGCACTTGGAGACTTTGTATTTCAAGATAAAGACCTTCATTTTATCAGTGCTTTTAATGGTGAAGAAGCCAAACAAATGTTTCTTGATCATGATGACATCGCAGTCGTTTTGCTTGATGTGGTCATGGAAACTGATGACGCGGGTTTACAGGTAGCCGACTTTATTAGAAATGATGCGGATAATCACTTCACTCGTATTATTTTGCGAACCGGCCAACCAGGTCAAGCACCAGAAAGAGATGTAATCATTAATTACGATATTAATGATTATAAATCTAAGACAGAATTGACCTCACAAAAACTTTTCACCGTTGTTATTGCAGCACTTCGTTCATACCGCGATATCATCGTCATTGAAGAAAATAGACAGGGTTTGGAAAAAATCATCTCTGCCTCGACCGACCTTTTTAGTATTAATTCTTTGGAAAATTTTATTGAAGGAATTGTTCAACAGTTAGCTTCTTTATTAGGTGGTTCAAAAGACGCTGCATATTTGACATCGGCCGTTGTTGGACCCAAACCCATTGAGCAATATAATTCCTCCGAGCTCTATGTGTTTACAGGTAAAGGCGAGTATGAAGACACAGAAGGTCAAAGATTAGAGCAAGTGATTCGCGGTCCAGAGTTGATTTCTTGCCAGCAAGCTTATGCCAATAAAACCTTGGTTTATGAAGACGAATATTTGGTGGCATATTGTGACAGTAAAACCAAAAAGGGGTCGTTGCTTTATATCTCTGGCTTACCTAGAAAACTGACTGATATAGATAAAAATTTAGTTGAGATATTTTCTCAGAATGTGCAAATAGCATTCGATAATGTATTACTTAACAAAGATATTGAAGATACACAGCGTGAAATTATTGAACGTTTAGCCGATGCGATGGAAACAAGTTTCGGAAGTCAAAATCATACAAAAAGAATGATTAAAATTTGTGAAATTTTGGGCCGATCTGCAGGTCTGTCTAAAAAAGATTTAAAAACCTTATGTTTAGCTGTTCCATTGCATGATATTGGCAAGATTAATGTTTCAGACAATATTATGCTGAACCCAGGTAACCTTGATGAAGATGATATGCGTAAAGCGCGAAGTCACGCAGAGATTGGTTACAGTTTACTAAAAGATTCTAATCGCCCACTGATTAAATCAGCGGCACTGATTGCTCGCGATCATCACGAATACTGGAACGGTAAAGGCTACCCACGAGGTAAGTCTGGCGAAGGTATTCATATATTTTGTAGGATCACCAGCCTAGCTGATGCCTTTGACGCGATGCGAACGCAGCGTAGTTATAAAGAAGCATGGCCACTAGAAAAAGTAATGGAAGTGATCCTTGCCGAGAAAGGCCAGCAGTTTGATCCAAAATTAGTCGATCTATTGCAAGAAAATATCGAAGAAATCGAAGCTGTCATGCAAAGTTTTTCTACACAAAGTTAACGACATCCCCCCCAAAAAAATTAAGGTTTATTTAGAATGTACGAAGCTGTAAAACATATTCATCTAACTGCCATTGCCTTGAGTGTGGTGTTGTTTCTATTGCGTTTTGTGCTTAACGCAATGCAATCACCGATGTTACAAAAAAAGTGGCTAAAAATTCTTCCGCATATTGTAGATACCTTTTTGTTAGCTAGCGCAGTGACATTATGCGTGCTTCTCAAACAGTATCCTTTCGTAGATGCCTGGGTAACAGAAAAACTGTTAGCTTTGGTCATGTACATATTTATGGTTACTTTAGCCTTAAAGCTTGGTCGTAACGGGTTTATGCGAGGTGTTGGTCTTGTGGGAGCGTTAAGTTGGATTGCTTATGCAGGCATGGTCGCGGTGAGCAAACAACCCATACTTTTCTAACTTAGTTTTGTATAAATTACTATTTAACAGTGACTTAGATATTTTTAACAGATTGGCTATGTTTTTGTAAACTGTTGCAATACTGTATATAATTACAGTTAATAAGGAGGTGGTCTATGATCCCAGCACAGTTTAC
>Ga0209495_1001030_pt1 | contig 20186 bp, 15 predicted proteins | sample EN1Hudsemesocosm_FD_184629 | JGI IMG/M metagenome (GOLD analysis project Ga0209495, IMG submission 184629) | Methane-oxidizing microbial communities from mesocosms in the Hudson Canyon - EN1E Hudson Canyon (SPAdes) (version 2) | ecosystem: Environmental > Aquatic > Marine > Cold seeps | place... | reverse complement strand
ATAGTATTAGCAAAGTCATTTAATCTGCTAGAATGCGCAGATTGCTTAAGAGACCTAAATCTAATACACGTTATGCTACGAATCCTGTTAATTACTGTCTTATCATTTATTTTGCCGATCACTGCGGTACACGCTAAGCGTTATGCGCTGGTTATAGGAAATAGTGAGTATGGCAATGCCATTGGCGATTTAAAAAACCCTGTGAATGATGCAAAGGATATGGCAGCGGTATTAACTAAAAAAGGTTTTAGTGTCACAACGCTGACAAATGCAAATCAGCGAGAAATGAAAGAAAGCATTAGCCAATTTACTCAGCAACTGGTTGAAAAGCACTCTATGGGACTATTCTTTTTTGCAGGGCACGGGATTGAAGTTGATGGGCATAATTTTCTTATTCCTATCGGTGCAAAGATTGAAAGTGAGTCGGATGTGCCCTACGAAGGTGTTGATTCAGGGCGTGTCATGGGAGGAATGGAAGCTTCAGGTAATGACTTAAACTTGATTATTTTGGATGCGTGTCGCAATAACCCTTTTGCGCGCAGTTTTCGTTCAGCAAGTAAAGGCTTAGCAAGGGTTGATCCGCCTAAAGGCTCTTTGATTTTATATGCGACGTCGCCGGGAGATGTTGCCGCAGATGGGACGGGTAAAAATGGATTGTTTACGCAGCATTTATTAAAAGCGATAGGTCAATCACACGCGCCGGTAGAAAAAGTGTTTAAAATAACCGCTAATCAGGTGTTTAAGGAATCCGCTAAAAAACAATTACCTTGGCAATCCGGTGTGATCTTAGGGGAATTTTATTTTTCTCAAGCGGATGAAAAAAAGCCAGCATCGAATCATCAAGCGAATAATGATGAAACTGTTTTTTGGTCTAGTATTCAGAGTGAAACGCAAGCCAGTTTTTTTAAAAGCTATCTTTCGAAATACCCTAAAGGAAAGTATGCCGCTGTTGCTAATTTAAAAATACAGCAATATGAAAGCGCTGTAAAAATACAAAAACCGGCAATAAACAAGCTCCAGAAAGCATCAAAAAAATCAAGAGAAACGGCGGATGCTATTTTAATCGATGCGTTTTTGAATATGAGTTTTGTTGCCGTAAAAGCGGGTTGTTTTGCAATGGGGGGCGGGGAAGAGTTGAGTGATGAGGTGCCCGAGCACAAAGTCTGTCTTACGCAAGATTATGTATTAGGAAAATACGAAGTTACCCAAGCGCAATGGCAGCTTGTGATGGAAAATAATCCTTCTAAGTTTGTAGCGGATGATAAGCCAGTAGAGAGTGTTAGCTGGAATGATGTACAAACATTCATCACTAAATTAAATCAACAAACCGGTTTAAGCTATCGATTGCCTACTGAAGCTGAGTGGGAATATGCATGCCGAGCAAAAGAAAATAAGTCTTATTGTGGTTCTAATGTCATCAGCGATGTCGCTTGGTACGATGATAATTCAAATAATCGCTCACATGAAGTGGGTGAAAGAAGAGCCAATGCATTAGGGTTTTATGATATGACAGGTAATGTGGCTGAATGGGTTCAGGATTGGTATACGCATGACTATTATGAAAATAGTTCGCTTAATAACCCTAAAGGCCCTTTAGAGGGAGCGAGTCGCGTAGTACGAGGCGGAAGTTGGTCAAGTTTTGAAGACTTAGGGCGTACTGTTGCACGGTACCGCTCAAATCCCGATGATAAATTTAATTATCTAGGTTTTCGTTTAGCTAGAACGCGCTAATAACGAAGTTTTGTCGGCATGATGTCGCGTGTGATAATGAGGAGTGCGGTAGAATAGCCGGTATTCCCCTTTATTCAGTCAATAGTAAATTATGGCATCGATAAATACATCATTGAGTGCGGAGCAATTAACCGATGCTTTTCGTGCGTTTAATCAGCTATCAGAAGATTTAAGTAACTCTTATCAAGGCTTAGAAGAGCAAGTGGCTAAGTTACATCAAGAGCTTGCAGCTGCCCGCTCTGAGCGGCTGAAAACCTTAGATGAAAAAGCGGCCTTAGCCGCTAGACTACAGCAAATTTTGGCTGCTTTACCCGCTGCTATTGTTATTTTGGATGAAACTAGCAAAATCGTTGCCTGTAATGCGCAAGCCAATAATTTTTTAGGTGATTCATTAGTAGGTTTGCAATGGGATAAATTGGCGCAGGAGCGCTTATTAGCGGTGGTTGATAACCCGCTGGAACGTCAGTTGCTTAATGGGATACGCGTCACTATCATCAGTAGTTCTTTGCCAGAAACCACAGAGCAAGTTATCGTGTTAAGTGATGTCAGTGCAATGAATTCATTGCAAGAAAGCTTAAACCAGAAAAAACATTTATCGGCGATGGGTGAGATGGTCGCAAGCATGGCTCATCAAGTGAGGACGCCGTTATCTACGGCTATTTTGTATGCCTCTCAATTAAGTCATCCGGCGGTTACTGAGGAAAAAAGGCAGCGTTTTTCGCAAAAAATATTAGAGCGGCTGCATTATTTAGAGCGTCAAGTAAATGACATGTTGGTGTTTGCTAAAGAAGGGCGCTTGGCAATGGAGTCGTTTTCTTTGCGCGCATTGATTGATAGCATTAATATCTCGATGTCAGAAATACTAGCCACAAAAAATATTCAATTTCAGGTGCAAAATAAGTGTGCTGCGGACTTAATGAACGGTAATACAGATGCCTTGCATGGCGCTATCATGAATCTTATTAATAATGGCTTGGATGCGATTAGCGGTGAAGGGCGCATTGATTGTATTGTTGAACAGCTTGATAGCCAAACAATTGTAATGAAAATTAGTGATTCAGGGTTGGGTATGGATGCGATGCAGTTGAAGCGTATTTTTGAGCCTTTTTATACCACACGAACAGCGGGAACTGGATTGGGATTGGCGGTAGTTGATAGTGTGGTAAAAGCGCACGGTGGCAAAATATCTTGTCAATCTAAAGTAGGGGTAGGGACAGAGTTTCAAATGGAATTAAAGTGTGTAGAGAAAGGTTTTGCGCCTAATTTATCGACCGAGAGTATTGAATGAGCACGTATGATGTATTAATTGTTGAAGATGATGAAGCGCTGTGTGAAGCCCTTTGTGATACTTTGGAGTTAGAAAGTTACCAAGTGATTTCTGCCTCAAATGGTACGGAAGCTTTACTTAAGCTGGCAAAAAATACCGTAAAACTGGTTGTTAGTGATGTGCAAATGCCAGTGATGGGCGGTATTGAGCTATTGAATCAGATGCAATTGAAATATGCAGACATACCGGTATTACTTATGACGGCCTATGGTTCAGTACCTAAAGCGGTGGATGCTATTCATGCTGGGGCGGCTGATTATTTGGTTAAACCGTTTGATGCGAGTGAGCTGGCTTTGAAGGTTGCTTATTTGTTGGCGAATACTGCGACAGATAATACTAAGCAAGTATTGGCTGATGGTGCGATGCAAAAATTATATGGCTTGGCGAAAAAAGTAGCGCAAAGTGATGTCTCTGTTTTAATTCAAGGGCCTAGCGGTTCAGGTAAGGAAGTGTTAGCGCAATTTATACATCAACACTCGCCTTTTAAAGAGGGGCCTTTTGTTGCTATCAACTGTGCGGCTATTCCAGAAACGATGCTGGAATCAATATTGTTTGGTCATGAGAAAGGTGCGTTTACCGGTGCTACTCAAGCAGCACCGGGTAAATTTGAGATGGCGCAAGGCGGCACAATATTATTAGATGAAATTTCTGAAATGGATATTAATTTACAAGCTAAATTATTACGTGTCATTCAGGAAAAAGAAGTCGAACGTTTAGGTAGTCAACGAAAAATTAAGCTAAAAGTCAGAATTTTGGCGACAACAAACCGGCATTTAAAGGATTATGTGCAAGAAGGTTTATTTCGTGAAGATTTGTATTATCGCTTAAATGTTTTTCCATTACTTATTCCGTCCTTAAAAGATAGGCGAGACGATATATTGCCGCTTGCTAATGAACTACTTAAGAAATATGCCGCTACGGGCAATAATCTTCCGGTTTTTACTCAGTCTGCAGAGCAGTGTTTAGTTGGCTATGCTTGGCCAGGTAATGTGCGTGAACTAGAGAATATTGTGCAGCGTGCGCTCATCTTGCAAGAAGGCAATATAATTACTGAGCAGCAGCTGATATTTGAAGGGATGGATAATGCAACTGAGTTACTCGAAAGTAGCCCGCAAGTCGCGTTAGAGTCTAATGATTTAGAGGGCAATGATTTGGCACCTAGCCTAGGTAGCGGCTTAAGGTCTGCAGAAGAAAAAATTATTTTAAATACCTTAATTGAATTGCAAGGTAGTCGAAAATTAACGGCAGAAAAACTGGGTATCAGCCCAAGAACATTGCGCTATAAAATAGCGAGAATGAAAGACGAGGGAGTGATAATTCCATGTTAAACTATGTCTTTAATTTTTTTGGCTTGAAAAATGTATAGTATTTCTCTTATGAAGTTTAGAAGTTATTTAATTTTCGATTTATAAATTGAAAGTTTAGCGAGATAAGATTATGAGTGATGTTAACGTAAATCAAGTATTAGCACAGATGCGTGCAATGTCTGCAGAGGCAAGTCATGCGCCAAAACCTGTAAAAGAAACCGCAGGTGAAGATTTTGCTGCTTTATTGAAAGAGTCGATTGATAGTGTCAATCAAACTCAAAAAACAGCTCAGAAAATGACTGAAGACTTTGAAAAAGGCACCTCAGATGCCAGCTTGGCCGAAGTAATGGTTTCAGTGCAAAAAGCCGGTGTTTCTTTTCAAGCGATGGTACAAGTGCGGAATAAACTATCCGATGCCTATAAAGAAGTTATGAATATGCCATTGTAAAAGGTAACGACGAATAAATGAGTGAGCAAGAAGCAAGCCGAAGTTTAGCGACAAATGCTGGGAAAGGAGCACCTAGCGACGCTGATCAAATACCCGTTGTACATCCTGCAATCAAAGGTGTTTCAGACCTGACAATTGTAAAGCAAGTCGGCTTGATGCTTGGGATTGCTTTTAGTGTTGCTGTTGGTGTTGCGGTTGTTTTATGGTCACAAGCCCCTTCTTATGATTTATTATTTCCTAGTGTTGCAGAGCAAGATGCGGCAGAAATTTTAGAGGCACTTGAGCAATTAGCTGTGACTTATAAAGTAGATGAACGCTCCGGTGCCATTATGGTTGAAGCAGGCGCGGTCAGGAATATTAAGTTAAAATTGGCCGCTCAAGGTTTGCCACGTAATAGCGGTACTGGGTTAGGTTATGAGTTACTGGATAAAGAAGCCAGTTTTACAACCAGTAAAAACGTAGAGTTAAAACGCTTTCAGCGGGCTTTAGAAGGTGAAATCTCGCGTACGATTAGTAGTATTCAAAATGTAAAAAAAGCCAGAGTTCTCTTGGCTTTACCCAAGCAATCTGTATTTGTACGTAAGCAAAAAAAGCCAAGTGCTTCTGTTATTCTTGAATTATATAACGGTAGAACGTTAGATAAAGGACAAATTGAAGCGATTATTTATTTGGTTGCTTCTAGTGTGCCTTTAATGGAAGCGTCTCAAGTTACTGTTGTTGATCAAAAAGGTCGTTTATTAAATTCTAAAGATTCTAATTCTGAGCTCTCTTTAACTACTAAACAGTTTGATTATAAAAGTGAACTAGAAGATCACTTGATGACACGTATAGAAAATATATTGATGCCTATCGTTGGTCAAGGTGGGATGCGGGTTCAGGTTACAGCTGATGTGGATTTTACCGTTACTGAGAAAACTCAGGAAATGTTTAACCCAGATTTACCAGCTTTGAGAAGTGAGCAAACCACAGAAGACATTAATTCTTCACTAGGATCACAAGGTGTTCCCGGTGCTTTGAGTAACCAGCCACCGCCGGCAGGTATTGCACCTGAAGTGGCAACAGGTGAAGTTGTTGGAGGCGAAGAGGAAAATTCAGGCTCTTCTAGTAAAACCGCAACACGTAATTTTGAGCTGGATAAAACGATAACACACACGCGACTGGCATCAGGTGTGGTTAGGCGACTATCTGTTGCTGTTGTCATTGATAATCAAAAAATATTTTCCGAATCGGGAGGGGTTAGTTATTTTCCTTTTTCCCAAGAAAATTTAGGTCGTTTTACTGATTTGGTTAAACAATCTATTGGTTATGATATGCGCCGTGGTGATGTGGTGACATTAACAAATATTGCCTTTAGAGTGCCTGACGAATTAGAAGTATTGCCGGAAATACCTTTGTGGGAGCAAATATGGGTTTTGGATATTCTAAAACAGTTAGCAGCAGTCTTGGTGGTGCTATTTATCATTTTTGGTGTTTTAAGGCCGACTATGCGAGGTTTAGTCGCTAAAGATAAGCCGTTAGAGATTTTAGATGAAGATGGCGTGCCCATTGCTGTAAAATATGACGAAGAGGGTAACCCTGTTGTGCTTAATAAAGAGGGGCAAGCGGCTATTGGAGAAGAGGGCGACGATCTATTACTACTTGAAGCACCGCAGAGTTATGAAAAACGTTTAGAGTATGTGCAGAAATTGGTGGATGATGATCCTAAGCTGGTAGCTCAAGTAATTAAATCATGGGTAAGTCCTGATGGAAAATAACGATGAATTTACACAAACTGAAAAGGCCTCTTTGTTATTGTTAGCAATGGGGCAAGATAAGGCGGCTAGTGTATTAAAAAATCTAGGCCCTAAAGAAGTCCAAGTAATTGGGGCTACGATGGCGAGTTTGAGTAATATTTCAGGTGAAATGATGGATTCCGTTTTAGAGGAATTTATTATGACGATTAAAATGCAAACGGCTGTCGGTGTGGATTCTGATGATTATATTAGAAGTATGCTAACCAGTGCGTTAGGTGAAGAAAAAGCTGGCGGTTTAATTGATAGAATTTTATTAGGTAAAAACAGTAAAGGGATAGAACAATTAAAGTGGATGGATGCTCGCGCTGTTGCTGATCTTATTCGTTTAGAGCACCCGCAAATTATCACGATTATTTTATCATTGCTCGATGCAGATCAATCAGCAGAGGTATTAGGTTTATTACCAGAAAATATGCGTTCTGATATTTTGATGCGTATTGCTACATTGGAAGGGGTGCAACCGGCTGCCTTGCGAGAACTTGATAGTATTATGGAAAAACAATTAACCGGTAGTGATAATGTTCAGGCTTCTGCCATTGGTGGTATTGATGCGGCAGCTAATATCTTAAATTTCTTGGAAGGTTCGGTCAGTGAAGTGGTGATGACTGAAGTCGGTGAAATGGATGCTGAATTAAGCGATAAGATCCAAGAAAAAATGTTTGTTTTTGCTGATCTTATTAGTGTTGATGATCGCGGTATACAGGTTATTCTTCGAGAAGTTTCTACTGACCAATTATTGCTTGCATTACGCGGTGTTGAAGATGGCTTAAAAGAAAAAGTCTTTAGTAATATGTCGAGTCGTGCGGCAGAAATGTTACGTGATGATTTAGAGGCTGCGCCACCGACTAAATTAAGTGATGTAGAGCAAGCGCAGAAAGATATCTTAGCCGTGGCTAGGAAGTTAGCCGATGCCGGTGAAATTATGCTAGGTGGAGGCGGTGGCGATGAGCTCGTCTAAAACGGGTAGTAACGCCTTTTCTGCAGATGAGCTGAGTACTCTAAGCCTGTGGGACGCACCTGATGTTTCCAATGGTAAATCAGAAGATGTCGAATTAGAAGACACAAACGCAGTTGTCCTCACGGTAGATGATATTGAAGCCATGCAGCAACAAGCGTATCAAGAAGCATTTGTGAAGGGTGAAAAAGTAGGTAGAGAAGAAGGTAAAAAAGAAGGCATTAAGCAAGGCTATGAAGAGAGCAAGCACTTGGTGGAAGCGCAGGTAGAAAAATTTATTGGATTATTAAAATCGCTAAGTGAACCTTTTAATCAAATGGATGAAGAAGTTGAAACTTCGATTGTTCATTTAAGTCTGCTTATTGCAAAACAAGTGATTAAGCGTGAGTTAAAACAAAATCCCGAGCAAATTATAAATGTAGTTAAAGAGGCGCTTAAAGTGCTTCCTGTTGCAAATAAAAAGGTATCTTGTACCTTACACCCAGATGATGCTGCGATCTTAAAAGAATCTTTTCCTAAAGATGAAAAGATAGAAGATTGGCGTTTTATTGAAGATGCGTCTATTACGCCGGGTGGTTGTTTGCTTAGTACCAATGTATCGCAAATTGACCAAACAGTAGAACAGCGAATTTCAGAGATCATTACTCAAGTTCTCGACAAAGATATTGCGGAAGATGCTGAGTGATAACAAGTGATACTGGGATTCCTAGCAGTGATAGAACAACACAATGGCTTTCCCGCCTTGCACCCTACATTGCGCGTGCAGAAGTAGAACAAGAACTTATTATTTCAGGGCGATTATCGCGCATGGTTGGTTTGACGCTGGAAGCGGTTGGTTGTCGTGCGGCTATTGGCTCTTTATGTAAAGTAGAAAGTGCTGAAGGTTCCTTTATAGAAGCGGAAGTTGTCGGCTTTGCAGGAGATAGAATTTTTCTAATGCCTACGGGTAACCCGCATGGGTTAGAACCAGGATGCAGAGTTATTCCGTTAGGTAAAAATAGTTTAATCAAAGTGGGTTTTGGCTTACTGGGGCGAGTATTAGATGGTGCGGGTAAAGCACTGGATAGTAAAGGACCGTTAAAAACCGAAGCGACCCGACTATTAACGGGAGAATCCATTAATCCTTTATTACGCAAACCAATACGCGATACCTTGGATGTCGGAGTGCGTGCCATTAACTCTGTGCTTAGTGTTGGTAGAGGGCAGCGTATGGGCTTGTTTGCGGGCACAGGGGTAGGTAAAAGTGTTTTATTGGGTATGATGACTAAATTCACTGCGGCGGATGTGGTAGTTGTGGGCTTAATCGGGGAGCGAGGCCGAGAAGTTAATGAATTTGTTTTAAAAATTCTCGGCGAAGAGGGTATGAGTCGTGCTGTTGTTGTTGCAACGCCGGCCGATGATCCGCCGTTAATGCGAGTACATGGCGCGATGCTGGCAACCAGTATTGCAGAATATTTTAGAGCGCAAGGTCTGGATGTTTTATTGTTGATGGATTCATTAACGCGTTTTGCACAAGCGCATAGAGAAATTGCATTAGCAATTGATGAACCGCCTGCAACAAAAGGTTATCCCCCCTCCGTATTTGCTAAACTGCCCGCTTTAGTTGAGCGAGCAGGTAACGGTGATGAAGGTGGCGGGTCTATTACAGCCTTTTATACTGTGTTAACCGAAGGTGATGATAACAATGATCCTGTCGCTGATTCTGCGCGAGGTGTGTTAGATGGGCATATCGTTTTATCACGTAGTTTGGCGGAATCTGGCCATTTTCCAGCGATTGATATCGAGGCTTCTATTAGCCGAGTTATGCCGGATGTGGTTGATGAACAGCATATGCAAAAGGCACGAGAGTTACGTAGTTTGTATTCTCTGTATCAACAAAATAGAGATTTAATTAGTGTCGGCGCTTATCAACCAGGAAGTGATCCGCGCATTGATCAAGCTATCGTAAAAAATCCTGCTATTTTGCAGTTCTTGCAACAAAATATGAATGAGGCTGTTGATATTAGTCGCAGCTTGAGTGAACTTGATGCTTTGTTGATGAGTTAGTTGAGATATTATGAAGAAATCTCAGCGCCTTCAGCTAATTATTGATTTAAAAGAAAATCAAGAAAAAAAATGTTTAGAAGCCTTAGGTGCGGAGCAACTAAAAAAACAACAAAAAGTAGAGCAATTGAATAATTTACAGAGCTATCATCAAGATTACGTTGATAAGAATGCGCTTCAACTTGCAAAAGGTTTGCCTGTTCTTCGTTTATTGGAATTTAATGCCTTTTTGGAAAAGATGGATAAAGCGATAGAGGGAGAAGAGCAGGCCTTAGATAGAATTGAGCAACAAGTTAATGTGCTACGAGACCGTTGGGAAAAAGCACATCTGCATACAAAAAATATACAAAAAATTCAACTCAAAGCAAAAAGTGTAGAACAAAAAGATCAGGATAAAAAAGAGCAGCTAGAAATGGATGAGCGAGCATCCAGAAGAAGAGGCTCTGGCACAGATGATGCTTATTAAATTATAGAAAACTAATTCGACTCTATAATGAGGAAAAGGATATGTCTGTTACTGTGATACATTCGGCGCCGAAAGTAAGTGCCAAAGCAAATGATGCGATGCCTGCAAATAAAGGCAAGGATGAGCATTCAGCCGTTGATGATAGCTTCTCTGATTCATTAAATGATGAAGTTAAAGCGATAAAAAAAGGGGCTGAAGAAAAGCCTGTTGCAAAGAAATCTACAGAAGAAAAATCTAAGGCAGATTCAGAGGAAAAGGGGCAAGAAAATTCCGCTTTAGAGTCGGAGCCATTGCCACATCAGCGATCGGTTAAGCTGCAAGAGATTGATCTAGATGAAACGCTTAGTGCATTAAATGATATTGTTTCTCAGTTAGGTGAAGAAAATTCTGACTTATTAGCTGATGGCAGTAATAAAGCTGGGTTGCAAAATGCAATTGCCCAGTTAGATAAGCAAATTGAAAGCAAGGTTGATGTTGACGGTCTGAAAACAGCTAAGCAGGCCTTATTAAGTACTGAACAGAAGCAATTAACCTCAGCAGATAAGATCGATACAGCTGCGTTATTAAGGCCGGAAAAAATTAACTCTGAGAGTAAAAGTTATGCCTCAGCTGCTTTAGCCAAAGATAAAAATGGCAGTAGTAATCTTGGTCTAAATTCACTGTTAAAAAGTGATGCGGCTATTAATGAGCTACCTCTTGATAAAGTGGTTACTAAATTAGCTGATTTATCAACTCCGAGTGGTTTAAGCGCTAATGATCAAGGTGCGGCTAAAAATATTATCGGTGATTTAGCGGCGCTAAATCGGCAAGTAGAAACAATGCAGGCCAATAAGCAAGAAGTCCCTGCTATGACTAAGCCCTTCAGTCATCCTGAATGGAAGCAAGAATTCAATGATAGAGTTATCTGGATGCAGAATAAAGGCATTCCAAGTGCTGAGCTGAGAATTAATCCTAATAACTTAGGGCCTATCTCAATTCGTATTAAAATGGATGCTGACCAACAAGCGAATATTGCGATTAATGTGCAAAATGCAGGCGTACGAGAGGCCGTTGAAGCGGCATTACCTCGATTACGTGAAATGTTAAATGCCCAGCAAATTGGCTTAGCTGATGTCAATGTATCGCAGCAACAACAGCAAGACCAAGGTAATGCTAGGCAAGCGATGGAAGAAGCGCAGGATGATAGTAATAAAGAAAATGCAGGTCAGTTAGCTCAGTCCGATGACCAAGGTGAAGAGGTGAATGATATTGCAGATGAAATCAATATGGGGCGTGCGGTTGCTAGTAAAGGTTTATTAAGCATTTATGCTTAATAAACGACTTGTTCTTTCCCCTTTTTTAAGAACAGTTAATCATTTTAAGTTAAAGGTAAAGCAATGGAAGTAAAAGTAAAGTGGGTTGATGGCATGATGTTTCTGGGTGAATCAGGAACGGGGCACACGGTTACCATGGATGGCCCTGCTGAATTAGGTGGGCGTAATATGGGTGTTCGCCCTATGGAGTTATTACTGATCGGTATGGGGGGGTGTACATCGTTTGATGTCATGCAGATTTTACAAAAAGGACGCCAAAATGTTACTGACTGTGTCGCCGAAATAGCTGCAGAACGTGTAGAAACAGTGCCAAAAGTATTCAGTAAAATTCATGTACATTTTGTCGTGACGGGTAAGGCTTTAAAAGAAGCAACCGTCGCGCGTGCAGTTAAATTATCAGCAGAAAAATATTGCTCAGCATCTATTATGTTAGAGAAAGCGGTAGAGATTACACATGACTTTGAGATAGTTGAAGTCGATTAATAAGAGAGTAAGTCATACAAACAAAAAAGCCTCAGAATATTTCTATTTTGAGGCTTTTTTGTTTGTACTGAGATGTTAAAAAAGGCTAGTTTTTAAACTAGCCTTTTTTAGTTACAGCTATTTTAGTTTATACGCACAGCTATTTCACCACCAGCGGTCACTTTAACCGCACAGAATTTAAATTCTGGGATTTTAGCGGATGGATCCAGTGCTTCATTAGTAATTAAATTCGCACTCGCTTCGTTGTAACAGAAGGCCATAAACAGACTGCCTTTTTGTATACCAATATCCGCACGCGCATAAGCTGATATTTTTCCACGACGAGATTCAATGGTAATAATCTCACCCGCTTCTACACCCATTTTTTGTAAATCTTCAGGGTGAATTGTAACCACTGGATCTGGCTCAATCGCATCTAAGGTCGGCGAATGACGAGTCATACTACCTGTGTGCCAATGCTCTAGTTGACGACCGGTGATAAAAATAACAGGGTATTCTTCATCCGGCATTTCATCTGCATGGATATAAGAAGCAGGTACAAATTTTCCGCGGCCTGATCCGGTTGGGAATCCGTCAGTAAAGATCACTTGCTCACCTGGATCGCCGACATTTTCCAGCGGGTAAGTTAATGAATCTTCATTTTCTAAACGATCCCATGTCATACCAGCAAGGCTAGGCATAGCTTGACGCATTTCATTGAATACATCTTCAGGCCCTGCGTAATTCCAATCACAGCCTAAACGCTTCGCAATTTCTTGCAATATCCATAGATCTTGTTTTGCTTCACCTGGTGGATTCACAGCTTGACGGCCCATCTGTACACGACGATCAGTATTCGAGAAAGTACCATTTTTTTCGTAGAAAGCAGACGCTGGCAAGATAACATCAGCAAATCCAGCTGTTTCAGTTAAGAAAATATCCTGAACGACTAAATGCTCTAAATGGGCGAAGGCTTCTCGTACATGATTTTGGTTTGGATCTGACATCGCAGGGTTTTCACCTTCTACAAACATACCAAATACTTTATCATCTAAAATCGCATGAATCATTTCAACGGTAGTTAAACCGCGTTTAGGGTCGAGTGGTACACCCCATAATTTTTCAAAACGGATTTGATTTTCAAAGTGTTCAACAGGGGCATAATCAGGGTAAACCATTGGGATTAAACCGACATCGGATGCGCCTTGTACGTTGTTTTGACCACGTAATGGGTGTAAACCTGTACCACGACGACCGATTTGACCTGTCATTAAGGCAAGTGCAATTAAGCAACGTGCATTATCAGTGCCATGAATATGTTGTGATACGCCCATACCCCATAAAATCATAGAGTTTGCAGAACTTGCGTATAAACGCGCTACTTCACGTAAAGTATCCGCATCAATACCACAAATTGGTGCTACTTTTTCAGGACTGTAATCTTTTAAATGTTCCTTCATGAACTCGAAGTCTTCAGTGTACTCAGCGATGTAATCATCGTTTTGTAAACCTTCTTCAAGAATCGCATGCATGATACCGTTGAGCATAGCGACATCGGTATCAGGGCGGAAAGCTAAATGGTGTGAAGCATATTTAGCAATTGCGGTACGGTTAGGGTCTATTAATATGATCTTAGTACCCGTCGTCGTTGCATTTTTCATAAAGGTCGCGCCAACCGGATGATTTACCGTTGGGTTAGAGCCAATAATAATAACAACATCTGCTAATTTTACATCTTCAACAGGGTTAGATACCGCGCCAGAACCTAAACATTCTAATAAGGCGACAACGGAAGAGGCGTGACATAAACGCGTGCAATGATCGACGTTATTTGAGCCAAAACCAGTACGTATTAGTTTTTGGAATAAGTAGGCTTCTTCATTACTTCCTTTAGCGGAACCTAAACCAGCTAGCGCTTTTTTGCCTTTTTCATCACGAATTTTTTTCAAACCGCCTGCAGCAAAATCTAAAGCCTCATCCCATGTTGCTTCACGGAATACCGACTCTAAATCATTAGGATCTAATAATTCAGTGGTTTTCGCTACACCATCACGTCGAATTAACGGTTTCGTTAAACGTAGTGGATTGTGAATGTAGTTAAAACCATAACGGCCTTTAACACATAAACGGTATTTATTAGTATCACCATCACGGCCTTCGGTATAAAGGATTTTATCGTCTTTAACGTGATATTTGATTAAACAACCGACGCCACAATACGGGCAGGTTGAATTAACGGTTTTATCTGCTGTTTCAAGACCAACATTATTCGCAGGCATTAACGCGCCAGTAGGGCAGGCTTGAACACACTCACCACAGGCCACGCAACTGCTTGCTGCCATAGGATCAGCGATATCAAACACGATTTCAGCATGTGCGCCACGATTAGCAAAGCCAATCACATCGTTCATTTGTTCTTCACGGCAAGCACGTAAGCAACGCGTACATTGAATGCAGGCGTCCATGTTGACGGCGATAGCAGGATGCGATAAATCCGCTTCAGGCTGAACGCGTGAGGCAAAACGTGGTTCGCCAACTTCTAGTTTTTTAACCCACTGGTCTAGCTCTGAGTCTAATTTATACGGTGAGCCAACTTGCTCAGGCTGGTCTGATTTTAATAACTCAAGTACCATTTTTTGCGATTTAACAGCACGTTCACTATTTGCTTGTACGTTCATGCCTTCAGTTGGCATACGGCAACAAGAGGGTGCTAAAACGCGTTCGCCATCAATTTCAACCACGCAAGCGCGACAGTTACCATCGGCACGCAGGCCTTCTGTGTAACATAAATGGGGGATTTCTTTGTTATGACGTTTCGCTGTTTGCAGGATTGTTTCATCCGCAAACGCTGAAACTGCTTCACCATCGAGTGTGAAGTTAATCATAGGGTTGTTTAAAGTATCTGGATTTTCAGCCATGTTCATTTACCTATTATTTGATCTCTTCAGGGAAGTATTTAATCGCGCAACGTAATGGGTTGGGAGCCGCTTGGCCTAAACCACAAATTGATGCATCAACCATCACTGAAGATAGCTCTTCCAGTAAGTCGGTATCCCAAGTATCTTCTTCCATTAAGGTTGCTGCTTTTGCTGTACCGACACGGCAAGGCGTACATTGACCACACGATTCTTCTTCAAAGAACTTCATCGCATTGATGGCTAATTCTTTAACACTGTCGTTTTTAGAGAAAACCACGACCGCAGCAGAACCGATAAAACAACCATGTTCATTTAAGGTGTCAAAGTCCATTGGAATATCCGCCATAGACTCAGGCAAGATACCGCCTGATGCACCACCTGGAAAATAACCATAAAATTCATGACCCGCTTGCATGCCGCCACAAAATTCTTCGATTAGTTCACGCATCGTTGTACCTGCGGGTGCTAAATGCACGCCCGGTTTGTTAACACGACCTGAAATTGAGAATGAACGTAAACCTTTACGCTCATGACGACCGAAAGAAGTAAACCACTCAGGGCCTTTTTCAAAAATGTCACGCACCCAATACACAGACTCCATGTTGTGTTCTAGGGTAGGGCGACCGAATAAACCGACTTCTGCTAAGAATGGTGGGCGTAAGCGAGGCATACCGCGCTTACCTTCGATAGATTCAACCATCGCAGATTCTTCACCACAAATATAAGCGCCTGCACCACGACGTAAATGCATGGGAGGTAATTTATGTTGTTTAGCGAGATCACTGTTTTCTAAATTAGCAATTTCTTGCGTTAGAATTTCACGACAACCGGCATATTCATCACGTAGATAAATATACACTTCATCACAGCCCACGCATAAAGCTGCAATCATCATACCTTCTAGAAAGCGATGAGGGTCAGACTCTAAATAATGTCTATCTTTAAACGTACCTGGTTCGCCTTCATCAATGTTAACCGCCATTAAACGCGGTCCCTCAAAGCTGCTGACAATGCGCCATTTACGGCCTGCTGGAAAACCTGCGCCACCTAAACCACGGAGACCGGAGTCTTCCATTTTTTTGATAACACTTTCGGTTTCAATTGAGCCGTCTAAAACACCTTCGAGTGTTTTATAGCCGCTGTCCGCAAGGTAGTTATCATGACTAATATAATCAGTAACACTAGCAGTGATTTCTTTTTTATCAACGGCAGTAATAACGGTTTCTGCTGTTGCTTCATCAATTGGATTTTGACCTACAACAGCAACAGGTGCGTGTTGACAACGGCCGACACAAGGTACTTTTTGTACGCGTACTTCGTCTTTATTGAGACCGTTTTCTAAAGCGGTAATCAGCTCATCTGAGCCATTCATTGCGCAAGAGAGTGATTCACATACACGTACCGTTAAGGCTGGCGGTGCTGTTTGGCCTTCTTTCGTCACATCAAAATGATGATAAAAAGAAGCGACCTCATATACTTCAGCGGGAGAAAGCTTCATTTCGTGCGCGAGTGCAACGAGATGCTTAGAGGAAATATGCTGATATTGATCTTGAATTTTATGTAAATGTTCAATCAATAAATCGCGTTGACGTGATTCGTCGGCTAATAATGCCTGAACTTCTTCTAGTGCCTTTAGATCAACAGCGTGGCCTTTAGGGCCTTTACGCTTCTTTTTAGTGATTTGATCGGGGCTTATGGTAATAACTGCCACTTGTGTTTCCTCCAGCACTTTCAGTATTTTAAAAATAGCTATAATTTGTGAGTCAATTTTATGACAAACTCTAAGCACTTTACCAAAATTTTCAGTATCAGTTCAAGTAATCTTTTCTTATGTAGCTATCATAAACAATGATATTATTTGAGCCGCAATGGTGCAGATTCAATAAAAATTAGGATAATGCGGTGAACCCTCAACATTTACTTACATTTTCAGTGGTTGCAAGGTTAAAGAGTATAACCCTAGCTGCAAAGCATTTAAATTTAGGCCAGCCTGCGGTTTCTGGGCAGTTGAAACTATTACAAACTTTTGTGGGTGAGCCGCTTTATGAACGCAAAGGTCATCAGATTGAATTAACAGCAGCAGGGCAAGGTTTGCTCGAGTATGCTAATGCGATGGATACCTGTTATGAGCAATCTTTAGAATTTGTACGCAGTTTACAGCAAGTAAATACGGGGGTTTTACGTATTGGTGCCACCATGACCATCGCGAGTTTCTATTTACCTAAGTATTTAGTGGCATTGCAAACAGCATACGAAGGTGTTCAGGTTTATATGAAAACTTTGGATACGGCGGAAACTTTACGCAATTTATATAGTTTAGATTTGGGTTTTATAGAAGGCGATTTATCAGATTTTGATTTGCCGAGTAATTATCAAGTGATTGCTTGGCAAAAAGATGAGATTGTTTTAGTTATTCCTGAAAATCATCCGATTGCAGAACAATGTAGTGAATTTGTTCCTTTGGATGTATTTACGCAACATCAGGTTATTTGGCGTGAGCCTAGTTCGGGTGCGCGTCAAATTATAGAGAAGGCCTTAAAGAAAGCGAAATTAAAAGCACCGGTTAATATAGAAGTGACGGGAGTTTCAGCCGTTAAAGAATCGGTAAGAGCTGGCTTAGGTATCGGTTTTTCATCTGTAATGGCGTTGAAAAATGAAAATGCAGGCTTAGTCACACGAAAAATTGGTGATGAGTCTGGTTTAACTTGGCAGTTAAATATTATTGCGCCTAAAGACAATATGCAATCAAGAGCGGTCTTGGCATTTTTGGAATTATGTAATCAGCCTAATCAAGGGTAAGTTATGCGTTTTATTGGATTATTTATTTTGTTATTTAGCATGCAGTCAGCAATGGCGGCACTTAATGTTAAACAAATTGCAAAAGGAATTTACGTACATCAAGGCGTAATTGAATTACCGAATACTCACAATCATGATGAAATTGCGAATATTGGTTTTATCGTGGGCGAACAGTGTGTCGCAGTGATTGATAGTGGCGGTAACCCAAACCAAGGGCAGCAACTTAAAGAGGCAATTGAGAAAATTACGCAAACTCAAATTTGTTATGTGATTAATACGCATGTTCATCCAGATCATATTTTTGGTAATCGCGCGTTTGCCAATATCCCTAATATTCAATTCATCGGGCATAAAAAATTAGCCAGAGCGATGGCAACACGTGGCGCCTTTTATATACAGCGCTCGAAACAACAAATAGGCATTCAATTAACCAATAAAGATATTATCCCGCCTTCAAAGGCGGTGAAAAATAGTATGCGTTTAGATTTAGGTGGACGTACGCTAGTATTAACAGCACACCCAACCGCGCATACCGATAATGATTTGAGCGTTTTCGATGAAAACACTGAAACCATGTGGTTATCAGATTTATTATTTATTAGTCATTTACCGGTATTGGATGGCAGTATAAAAGGCTGGTTAGCTGAAATTAATGCCTTAGAAAAAAGACATTTTGATGTAGTTATTCCGGGGCATGGCGCAATCGATAGAAATTGGCCTGAAGGAATGCAAGCACAAAAAAGTTATTTGCAAAATTTAGCACAAGAAATGCGTGTGCAAATTAAGCAAGGCATCTATTTAGAGGACGTGTTAAAAAATATTGATAAAAAAGCGGCTAAAGGCTGGTTATTGTTTAATGATTTCCATAAAAAAAATCTGAGCAGTGCTTTTGCCGAGTTAGAGTGGGAAGATTAATGTTTGATATTTTTAGCGATCATTTAAAATTTAACGCATGCAAGTAAAACCGTTAGCCGATTTAATGCGCCCTGAATCCTTAGCGGATTATGTTGGGCAAAAGCATTTATTACAGCAAGGTAAACCCTTGTATGAAGCCATTAATTCAGGTCGATTGCACTCAATGATTTTTTGGGGGCCTCCAGGTACGGGAAAAACAACTTTAGCTAGAATGATCGCCAAGCATTCGGATGCAAAGTTCATTGCTATTTCTGCGGTTTTAGCCGGGGTTAAAGATATTCGAGCGGCCGTTGCTGAAGCTAAAGATGCCAAACAAACGTTTCAACAACAAACGGTTTTATTTGTTGATGAAGTGCATCGCTTTAATAAAGCGCAACAAGATGCATTTTTACCGCATGTAGAAGATGGCACGGTTTTCTTTTTAGGCGCAACCACTGAAAATCCTTCGTTTGCGTTAAATAACGCTCTGCTATCACGCGCACGGGTTTATGTGCTGAATGCATTAACTACGGATGATTTACTTGAGGTCATTGATAAAGCGCTGACTGATAAAGAAAGTGGTTTGGCTGCATTGAATATTAGCTTGGCAGATGATTTAAAACAACAATTTGCAATGGCTGCCGATGGCGATGCGCGTCGCTTATTAAATCTCTTAGAGATTGCGGCTGAATTGGCGCAAGCAAAACAAAGTGACGAAATAACAGAAACTATTGCTAGAGAAGTGCTGACGGGTGGTGTGCGACGTTTTGATAACCAAGGCGAAGAGTTTTATAATCAAATTTCTGCTTTGCATAAATCGGTACGCGGTAGTTCGCCTGATGCTGCCTTATATTGGTTTTGTCGAATGATTGATGGCGGCTGTGATCCGCTCTATCTAGCGCGACGTATAGTACGCATTGCATCGGAAGATATTGGTAATGCTGATCCGCGTGCTTTACAAATAACCATCAATGCTTGGGAAACGCAAGAACGCTTAGGAAGCCCCGAAGGCGAGTTGGCTTTAGCACAAGCTTTAGTTTATATGTCATGCGCACCTAAAAGTAATGCAGTGTATAAGGCTTATAATGAAGCGATGCAGTTAGCGAAACAAAGTGGCAGTCTGCCTGTGCCGAATCATTTGCGTAATGCGCCAACAAAATTAATGCAAGATTTGGATTATGGTAAAGAATACCGTTATGCGCATAACGAGCCTGATGCGTATGCCGCAGGTGAAAATTATTTCCCTGAGGAATTAGGCGAAATGCAGTTTTATCAGCCTGTTCCTCGAGGTTTGGAAATAAAAATTGCAGAAAAATTAAAATATTTACGAGAATTAGATAAAATAGCTACAAAATGAGTGGAATTATTAAGGAACGTGCACGTTCCTAGCTACTTACGCCTTTCATATAAAAACAATAAACAGATACTATGGACTTAAATTTTCTAGATTTTGAACAGCCAATTGCAGAGTTAGATGCAAAAATTGAAGAACTACGTCGCGTGCAGGCTGAAAATGATATTGATATCTCTTCAGCACTGACTGAGTTAGAAGAAAAAAATGAGACCCTAACCAGAGAAATTTTTAAAGAATTAAGCGATTGGCAAATCTCTAAATTATCTCGTCATCCGGGGCGTCCTTATACCCTAGATTATATCGAGCGTATTTTTACAGATTTTCATGAATTACATGGGGATCGTGCTTTTGCTGATGACCAAGCTATTATTTGTGG
>Ga0209495_1001029_pt1 | contig 20213 bp, 17 predicted proteins | sample EN1Hudsemesocosm_FD_184629 | JGI IMG/M metagenome (GOLD analysis project Ga0209495, IMG submission 184629) | Methane-oxidizing microbial communities from mesocosms in the Hudson Canyon - EN1E Hudson Canyon (SPAdes) (version 2) | ecosystem: Environmental > Aquatic > Marine > Cold seeps | place... | reverse complement strand
ATAATGTTATGGTGCTGGCACGTATTAAATACATACTTAAGTTAGTAAGCATTAGAGGTATCCAAATTATCTACTTGATCTTTTGATTAGTACTTATACAAATTATTGTCAGTTGATTGCTGGCCTGATGTGTTCCATGCTTGTTTAAGCATTCTACTTCTGCTTCGACATTATCTACAGTTATTATCGAAGAGTCTGCTAATGTGCACAGCCTGGTTATCGCAGAACTTAAATCACGAAATCTCTCAGACCATAACGCTTCATTGGATGTGAAAGACCAATAGAGGTATTACGAACTTCCTTGTTAAACTTTACTGCACCAGTGAATACTCTCTTTGGTATGACTAAACAATTCAGTCATAGCACTTATCCGTTTTTTGAATTTGTCCTGCGAGATATTTTCCTTCATTTTATTGTCTTTTAGAGCTAACGCTACGATATCTTTTTACTATTTTAGAGTATGGGTTTGACTCGGATATTGTGTGATTTTTAAGAATTATTTGCGATAAATAACTACATAAACTCGTTTTACGTTATTAATAAGCTATGAAGACAAGCAATGGCTTCTCATTATTTCTGGATAATATGGCAGGCACGGTTATTTTATTTATCACTTCAAATTTTGCTTAAATGACTATACACAAATACAATTAAGTTAATGTAGTTCACATATCTAAAACATTCTTTATTAAGGCTGTCAATTAATGTTAAATACACCGAGTATGGAAATTAATAGTCAGCTGGCTAATCGATTACTATTAGTGTTTATAATGTTTTCCACTCCGGCCTTAATTAGCTCTCTTCTTAGAATTTCTGATATTGGTTTCCAGCCCATAATGGGCATTCAAATTAGTATGTACTTTATTTCATCAGCTATATTTTTTTTTCGTAAACAAGTTTTCTACAAAATAAAAGCTTATTTCATTACCAGTTGTTTTCTAATATTAGCCATTGGCGGCATGATTCAATTTGGCTTATTTGGTGCGGGGATATTACTGATGATTATGTACACAGCTTTATGCAGCCTACTTTTCAATCGTATTTCTGCATTAATTAGTATTGCTGTTGGATTTATCATTATTACGTCTATTGGCATTGCTTATATTACCGGCCAATTTACTTATATAGTCAATGCCGAGGAGTATCACACTTCTGTTAATGCATGGTTCCTTATGCTGGGTACCACTATTTTTGTCGCGACAAATTTATATATTGTGCTGACATTTATGTCCTCTCAGTATCAACAATCATTAACTGAGTTAGATAAACAAGTTAAAATCAGAACAAAGGCTTACGAAGATGAAAAAATTAAGGCAGAAGAAGCTAGTGAGATAAAATCGCAGTTTCTAGCTAATATGTCTCATGAAATAAGAACCCCTATGAATGGTGTATTGGGGGTAATGCAGTTATTGCGTTTAGAACATCCCAACGAAAAACAAAATGTTCTAATCGACACCGCCATTTTTTCAGCCGAAAATTTATTAAAAATTTTGAATGATATTTTAGATTTTTCAAAAATTGAAGCAAATAAATTAGATATTGAAAATATTGAATTTGAACTACAGCCTATTCTAGATTCAATCTACTCAAACGTAGAGTTAGATTTAGATATGAAAGGTATATCGTTAAACATCATCAATAAAACCAGTAAAAATATGTTGTGGACAGGTGATCCTACTCGTTTTTATCAGGTATTACTTAATCTTGTAACCAATGCAACTAAGTTTACTGATACTGGTGCCATTAATATTTATATTACTCAAAAGAATATCAACGGAGAGTCATACCTAAATTCAGAAGTGGTTGATACAGGTATAGGTATGAGCACAGAAGAAGTGAACAATCTTTTCCAAAATTTTAGCCAAGCAGATGCATCGATTACTAGGAAGTTTGGTGGAACTGAATTAGGTCTATCAATTGCAAAACGCTTAGCAACATTAATGGGAGGTAACTTAACGGTCACCAGTAAAAAAGGGGAAGGGTCAACATTCATTTTTACCATTAAATCTAAACCTATTCGCTCAACTTTAGTGGCAGCTAGCAATACAAAAATTACCGGTAAAGACTTAGCACCAGACTGGTCAAATAAAAGAATATTAATTGCAGAAGATAATAGAATTAATCAAAAAATAATTTATGCCATGTTAAAGCCGACTCATGCACTATTGTACTGTGCAAATAATGGTAGAGAAGCCGTAGACATTGCCTTTGATTTTACCCCTGATATCGTATTAATGGATATTCAAATGCCTGAGATGGATGGCGTTACAGCAAGTATTGAACTCAGGAATAAGCAATTTAATAAGCCCATAATTGCATTCACCGCAAATGTAATGAAAGGTGATGTAGAACGCTACTTAGCAAATGGAATGAATGATTTTATTCCTAAGTCTGTTGATATGAATCTATTATATCGAACTATTTCAAAATTCCTACGAAGCGACCAAAACAGTTAATCTAGATACAAGTAGATATTTGAATAACCCTTTAAGCTATTTTACGCACAGCATGGGTATTTAATATGTTTTATAAATGCTGAATAAATGTTAAATTAATGTAGTTAAAGCAATTGCATCATTCGTTGTTTTAATTTAATAAATACAAATGATTTGTATTTGCATTATCTAAAAAAAAAGGAATGAAATGAAAAATAATTTAATAACCTCAACAATTTTAGCTTCCTCTTTAATCTTTTCAAACATTACATTAGCAGAAGAAAATTCCCAGCCAATGAAACATTGGAGCGTTGGAGCTGGAACATATGTTGTGACTCTAGCTTTTGATAACTCTGAAGATGATAGTTTTGGAGGAGGGGCTTTATCAGCAACTTATGCCTTTAATGACAACTTTGCGATAAGAGGGAATTTATTTTCTCTTGAGCATGAAGATTTATCAGATGTGGAGCTTACAGGGTTTGAAATGTTAGCTTATTATGGTACAGGCCTCGCAACAAAAGGCTTTAAAGCTTATGTTGGTGGTGGTTTATATAATGAGTCTATAGAAGCTAATTATTTTGATGAAGACTTTACCGGTGTTCAAATTAGTGGTGGCTTTGGATACAACTGGGAGTCACTATCTTTAGACTTTTCAATAGGTTTGCGTTCAACTGGAGATTATGAAGATATATTTGATGATGGAGAGGAATTGTCAGCTACATCAGGTGCTCTAATTTTGGCTTATAGGTTTTAGAAAAACAGTGTATTAGACACAAGTTTTTTTGTTAAGTTTGTGCCTTACTTTAATGAAATTTACAGGAATAAGAACAATGAATATATTTAAGTCATTAGCCATTATAACGGCTATAGCAGCACTGTCAGGGTGTGCCCATCAAATACAACTCAACCCAAATACTGACTCATTCGTTAGTTCAGATAAGATAATTAACACCACGGTTGGTTACCATATTTCAGATGAAGATCGGAAAAAAATTGTAACAACAGATGGTGGTGGTGGAGATGATGTTAGTTACAGTCCCTATAAAGATACAGAATCTATTTTATTTACTGTTTTATCAAATAAATTTGAAGATGTGTATTTGGTAAAAAATCTAGATGACAATGCATTCATTAAAGAAAATGAAATCAAACTAATATTTATCCCTGAAATAATTACTCAATCAAGTTCGAGTAGTGCATTTACTTGGCCACCGACAAAGTTTGTTATTGATTTAACTGTGAAAGCAGTAAATTCTAGTGGAGATCTAGTTTGGGAGAAGCAAATCATAAAAACGGGAGAAGCTGAATATGATGAATTCAAAGAGGATTTTTCATTGTCTGCGAGAAGAGCAGCAGAGCAGGTTTTTCTTGAGTTGGCTAAAGATATAGAACAAGAAGTTTCTTTATTAAATTAACGGAGTAATTGAAGAATGATTAAAATAATGAAAATTACTATAGTTGCATTGAGTTTGTTACTTACAGCTTGTTCCATGCAAGCTCCACCTTACGAAGTATCCATAAAAAATGTACAAAACATAAAAAAGGCTAAGGTTAAACAAGTAAAAGTTGGCACAATTACATCAAACAAACAGCTAGATAGTATATCTTTACGTGGTTCTAGTATGTTATCGCCTGTCAATAAGTCTTATGGAGCATATCTCCAAAAAGCTTTAGAAGATGAGTTGAAATTAGCTAAATTATTGTCTCCTGTTTCTTCTACGGTTATTACTGGAGAGATGTTAACTAATGATATTGATGTATCCGGCTTTTCAGAAGGGACCGGAGAAGCATCGGCCAAGTTTGTTGTTACACGAGATAATAAGGTAATATTTGATAAAACTATCTCAGCTAAGCATACTTTTGAATCTTCATTCATAGGCGCAATAGCTATACCAAATGCTCAAGCGAGTTATGTGGGTTTAGTACAAAAACTAATCGAAAATTTATTTGAAGATCAGGTGTTTATATCTGTATTAAAAGGTTAAGTTTATAATAAATTATAATTAAATATGTAAAAAAGGCAGATTCAATATTGAATCTGCTAAGTTAAAAATTTGGGAGTTATCTTAGTGAAAAGTCATTCTCAAAAATGTCATGGAAGATATAACCTACTTGAGATTATTTAATGTTACTAATATTATAATACCTTCTTATAGCTAAACTTGATCAAAATTAATAATCAATATTCTCTTTGTCATATCTGTGTAACTTTCCTTAAATAAAAAATACATATTACTTCCACATTTCTGTCATTTAACCGCAGTAGCATAGCCGCAACTTTATTCTAATAATTTCTGCGGAGCAGACTAACATGCAAATCAATTCACTCTTTAAAATAAGTACTTTAGCTTGTGCCATTACTTTAGCAAGTTGTGGTGGTGGCGATATTAATCTTTCATCTAACGTTAATAACTCAGTGGGTGATACAACAATTACTAATCCAGCGGCTACTGTTCCAGTCGTTACTGAATTACCAGGTAAATCTAACTCTGTATTAGGGCAAAATGTTTCTAGTGCTTTAGGCTTTGATATTGCTGTACAGGTGCTTGATGGTCAAATCACAACAGATATGACCTTGGTAGCAAGTGCAGATAGTAAACCGATATTTTATGCTATTAGCGGTGCGTTAGAAGTTATGGCAGGTGCAACCCTTACGGTAGAGCCAGGTGTCGTTTTGTTTGGTCAATCAGGTGGTGACTATGTTGTTGTCCATCGTGATGCAAAAATTATGGCTGAAGGTACAAAAGCGAACCCAATAATTTTAACTTCACTTGAAGATGTGAAAGGTGAAGTTACTTCAGCAGGTCAATGGGGCGGAGTTGTCATTCTTGGTAATGCACCTTCAAATAAATGCCCTACTGATGGCAGTGCATGTTCACTGCAAATTGAAGGTGCTGAAGAAGGCGCTGTATTTGGTGGCACAGACTGGGAAGATGACTCAGGTGTTTTAAAATACGTTGTAGTGAAATATGCAGGTTATGAAATTGCCCCAGATAATGAACTCAACGGTATTACTTTTGGTGGTGTTGGTTCGGGAACAACTGTTGACTATATTCAAGTGCACTCAAATGCAGATGATGGCGTAGAATTTTTTGGCGGCGCAGTTAATGTTAAGCATTTAGTCTTAACAGCCAACAAAGACGACAGCATTGATTGGGATAATGGTTACAAAGGTATGCTGCAACATATTTACGTAGAGCATGCAAAAAATGCCGGCGAAGCAAATCGTGGTATTGAAGGTGATAACGACGGTTCAACGCCTGACAAAGAGCCTCAGTCAGCACCTATTATTGCTAACTTAACGATTGTAGGTAATAACTTCGACAGTGCCGACAAAGACTCTGAAGGTATTTATTTGCGTGAAGGAACAGCAGCAAAAATATTTAATACTGTTGTTACTGGTACGAGCGAAATGGGTGAATGTTTAGAAATTGAAGGTGGCGCAACAAGCTCTGTTACCGTTGATAATGCTAACAGCGGAAAAATTGTTATGCAGAACAGCGTTATGGCCTGTAACAATAGCGAAAACTTCAAAAACGCTAAAGCTGAAGATGGCACAGTATTGCTTGATCTTGCTGCTTGGTTTAGTGCTGAAACTTCAAACAGTATCAGTAGCTCTATTTTAGTTAATGAAAATGGTATTCCAGATGCTACTTCTCCATTAGTTGCCGAGAATGCTGGTCAAGATGTTGCTAATACGCAAGGTGCATTTTTTGATTCAGTTGATTACATTGGCGCTTTTGACAGTGCTGATAATGCGGGTAACGATTGGCGTGAGGGCTGGGCATTTGGTTATGGCGGTGGTGTTGTTACTGCTCAAGCAGAAACACAAGGTTGTCCAACCGGTACTGCAGCAATATCTTCAGTAAACGGTTCTAATACCACTTGTGAAATTAGCGGTACCATCTCAAGCGATTTAACCTTAACGGCTAATAACGTTTATGCATTAGATGGGGCTGTATTTGTAGGGGGCGATAAAACAGATTCTGCAATCCTAACGATTGAAGCGGGCACTACAATCTATGGTCGTTCAGGTAGTGATTACTTAGTCGTGAGTCGTGACTCTGAAATTCAAGCGAATGGAACGGCATCAGCACCAATAACCTTTACTTCTAGCCAAGATATGGAAGGCACTGAAACAGGTGCGGGTCAATGGGGTGGTATTGTTCTCCTTGGTAACGCTACTTCAAACAAATGTCCTACTGATGGCAGTGACTGTGCACTTCAAATTGAAGGTGCTCAAGACGGCGCCGTATTTGGTGGAACAGACGACGCTGACAGCTCAGGTACACTCCGTTATGTTGTTGTTAAACATGCAGGTTATGAAATAGCACCAGACAACGAACTTAACGGTATTACATTTGGTGGTGTTGGCTCAGGTACGAAAGTTGAATACATTCAAGTACATGAAAACGCTGATGATGGTATTGAATTCTTTGGTGGAACAGTAAGTGCTAAATATGTGGTTTTAACCTCAAACAAAGATGACAGTGTTGATTGGGACAATGGTTTTCGTGGCAACTTACAATATGTATTAGTTAAGCATGATCCAACAAATGGTGAAGCAAACCGTGGTATCGAAGGTGACAACGACGGTTCAACACCAAACAAGCTACCACAATCAAACCCAAGCATTGCGAACATGACCATTATTGGCAACACGTTTGATACTGCTGACAAAGACTCTGAAGGCGTATATCTTCGCGAAGGTTCTAAAGCTCAATTACATAACTTTGTTATTACCGGTCCAACAGGTATGGGCGAATGTTTAGAGCTTGAAGCAGGCTTAACGGTAGACCAAGCAAAATCTGGCGATACTGTATTGAGCAATTCTGTTATAGCTTGTGATGAAGCGTTTAAAGGCACAGCAGACTCTAGCGATACTGCTTTTGACTTAATGAGTTGGTTCACAAACGACAATACAGAAAATAGTACAGCTGAAAATACTAGTGCAGTATTAGACGGAATTTTCACTATCGATACAACAACACCTAAAGACTTTACAGGAAACAGCTTTTTTGAAAATGCTGACCATGTAGGTGCGGTAACGGAAGCGAAAAACTGGACAGCAGGATGGACAGTAGGTCTTGAAGAATAGTTAGTTACTTGCTTAACGAGTGTTGGTTGTCGTTTGATAATCAACACTCTTTTTTTAACGGCATAACTAACAAATACTCAACCAACCTAACTTGTACAGGCTATTAGCAAAGTAATAAAGCTAATCAAAAAGCAAGTACAAAGACTCTATCGAGGTTAACGATGAACAGAAAATCAATGCATAGTGCAAACAAGCTAAAAGTACACAATCATAAAAAGCGCTTTTGTCTAAGTGGTCTAGCACTAGCAATATTAACAAGCCTATCAGCGACACAAGTAGCAGCACAAGAAACAACAGCAGAAGATGAAGCTATTGAAGAAGTTGTTGTCAAAGTTAGCCGTTTAAAAGGAACCGCTAGCGCTATTATTGAAGAGCGCCGCAACCAAGCCTTTGTTGCTGACATTTTAGGAGCAGAGCAAATATCACGAACAGGCGACAGTGATGCTGCTGCAGCATTAAGACGTGTTACTGGCGTAACATTAGTCGACGGGAAATTTATTTATGTACGTGGTTTAGGTGAACGTTACTCAAGCACACAGTTAAACGGTGCGGCTGTTCCTAGTCCAGATCCAACAAGAAGCGTTATTCCACTAGATTTATTCCCAGCGTCAATTATTGAATCGTTATCTGTACAAAAATCATATTCACCTTCAATGCCAGCACATTTTGGTGGCGGTAACGTAGATATTCGTTTAAAAAGTATTCCTTCAGACTTTCTTTTTAATATCTCTGGAAATGTTGGTGGTAATAGTGAAAATTTTGATGATGGCTACAGTTACAATGGTGGAAGTGATGACTGGCGAGGTCAAGATGATGGCACACGTGCTGCACCTCAAGCGTTACAAGATTTATGGAATAGCCACAGCCCATTAAAAAATCTGAGCCAAGATAAAAATCGAGAAATAGCATCGCAACTTTACCGAGATTACGATCCAGTCAAAGAAAGTATCGCCCCAGATTTTGGACTTGATGTTGCTTTGGGCAATAGGTTTGAGCAGGGTAAATATCGTTTTGGTTTCTTAACGTCTTTGTCATACGATAATGAATGGCAAGTAAGTGAATTATATGAAGGTCAAGATTTTCGTAACAATACAGATGGCTCATGGAGCTTAGTGCGAGGTTTTGACAAAGTCGAATCAACCGAACATTCTGTGAAATGGTCAGGTATGTTAAATCTGGGGGTAGAGTACGATCGCGATCACCGTCTTGATTATAGCTTAATTGTACTTCGTGATACTGCAGACGAGATTAAAGATAAGCTCGGTAATACTAACAATGTATTGCTTAGTGATGGTTTACGAGTTCGAGACAATGAAGTGAGCTATGAAGAGCGTGAAATGATTGCCAACCAATTCCGAGGAACACATAACCTACCTTGGTTGTGGAATATCGGCGTTGATTGGAAATACTCAGACGCACGTTCTAGTCGTTACGCACCAGGTAATGTTTCTACGCGATATATCCTAAGTGATGAAAATGAAGATGGCGTTTTCGACCTCGCCAACGAAAGTAGTTTACGTAAAGCTTCAACAGCTTCTCGTTATAGTTTTCAAGACCTAGAAGATAAGGTTGAAAACTATGGCTTCAACTTCTCCTTACCTCTTACTTTTAAGCAATCTGAACTAGAGCTGAAATTTGGTGGCGACTTTATTGAAAAAACCCGTGATGCATTTTCAAGACGTATTGATGTTAATACCTTAGCGTTTGATAATATTGATCTGAGTGGCAACACAATGAATGATATTTTAACCAATGAGGTTATCCTTAATCATCCATTGCAGGGCAGTGAAACGATTATTCGTGATACTTCTGTTATGGGAGATGATTATTATTCGGCACAAATGGTTGATGCTTACTATGTAGAAGCTGACTGGTTTTTTAACAACAAATGGCGTATTAGTGGTGGCTTCCGTTGGGAAGATTATCGTCAAGTTGTTGCTCCTTTAGACCCAGCAACAGGGTTGTTTGATTTGCCTGCACAACCTACTGAAGCAGATTTACAAAAATTAGCGTTTCAAGAAGATGATATATATTCGGCAGTAGCATTGACCTACATTATGAGCGACGAAGTACAGTTTCGTTTGTCATATGGTGAAACAACAATACGCCCTGATATTAGAGAGGTTGCCCCAACGACGTACCTTGACCCACTGACTAATTATCCAATAAGAGGTACCGCAGGTATTGAGACAACAGACATCAAAAATTATGATGCTCGTTGGGAATGGTATCTAGGAACAGGAGAAAATTTATCAATAGGTTTGTTCTATAAAGATATGATTAATCCTATTGAATCAGTGCAATCTCCAGGACAAGATGGACCACCTTTAATCGTTATAGCGAATGCTGATGATGGTGAGGTATTCGGTATTGAATTTGAGTTCATGAAAGACTTTGCCTTTCTTGGTGATTTTTCAGGTATGAACGGTAACGACTTCTTCTTATCTGGAAATGTTACGTTAAGTGATTCAGAAATTAATATTGATACTCAAAGAGTTGTTGAACAAACAGTTGTTTCTGCGGCTATTACCAACCCAACACGTAGAATGACAGGTCATTCTGAATATGTGGTTAACCTTAACTTAGGTTACGATGCGCCGAATGGAAATCATTCAGTAACACTTGCATATAATGTATTTGGTGACCGTATTATCATTCCTGGAATAGAAGGCCAAGATGATAAATACGAACAACCTTTTCATTCTCTAGATATGGTTTATACCTACTACCCAACTTACTCGACAACATTGAAATTAAAAGTGCAAAACGTGCTTGATGAAAGCAAAGAAATAGAGTTTTCAGATACGCTATTTCGTAGTGAAACCAAAGGCATTGCTTTTGATGTTTCATTCAAATGGGACTTTGATTAGTTAACAATCGTTGTTAATAAATAAAAATGGCAATCAAATTAATTTGATTGCCATTTTTTTGTTCGAGGATTTAAGCAGAGGTAAGTTTAATTATCACTTTACGTCTTTTACCTTTTTATATTTTTTAATGTAGCCAAACAAATTCAGTGGAAAAACTGCCACTTAAAAACAGTGTTGAAATTATTAAACCTTTGCGCGCATATAGTAAAACGTATGTTGGTGATTTAGTGTATTTAGAGCAATATGTTATGGGAGGCATTTAATATTTTATGTTTCATCTGACAATAATAAAATAACAGAAACCAGTGTGTCTTTTGATAAATTAAAATTTTTGATAAATTAAAATTTTTGATAAATTAATTGTATAAATGTTGTTAACCTAGAGGACTTAAAGAATACAATGATTTACGAATGTAATAGTGCATAATATATTAATAAATAAGGATGTTATTAAGTATGTATAGAATGAATAAGAAAGATTTGCTCCTAACTTTGCCGATATTGAGCTTTTTATGGTTTACTGCAACGATTGTTATCGGCGGCCTATTTTATCCTGATTATAATCATTTCTCGCAATTTATCAGCGAATTAGGCGCAACAGGTTCGCCATATGGAAATTATGTCAATTACTTAGGTTTCTTGCCAACTGAGTTGTTCATTCTTGCTTTCGTATTGATTTGTTCTTCTGTCATTCCTAGAACCAAGGCTAACTTTATCGGATTATTCTTTATTGGGCTGTATGGCGTTACCCTCATTGTAGCCGCTTTTTTTCCATGCGATTATGAGTGCCGTCCTATTGAACCTTCAATCTCCCATAATATTCATATGATATCTGCGTTTCCCGGTTATTTATCTGGAATAATATCGATAATCGTTATTTCATCAGCTTCATCCGGTTGGGCTAGATCTCAAATGTTTACAGTCTTTAGTTATATTCTCGGTATTTTATGTATATACGCATTTTTGAATTTGGATCCTAAGTCAGAGTTTGTTGGTATTATTCAACGTAGTTTAGATTTAATGATATATTTATGGTTTTTATATTTCGCTTACCATTTGAGACGGTTCTATTCTGAAACATAAATCTGCGGAATAGCGGTTACTGCCTATAGTAAGTAAACGTTCAGTTTTCATATTCGAGGCAGTAGTTTTGAATATTTATTATATGCTTATTTGGAGATAAACTATCAACAAACGTTGGCTTGTCATCGCCGTTATCGTCAGCTATTTATTCATGTTAATTGGTGGTGGTGCACTGAAACCTGAATACTCCCACATCGCTCAATACATCAGCGAATTAAATGAAACTGGCACTCCTTATTCGGGAATAATAAGTTGGTTAGGGTTCTTCTTATTTGGTGCTTTAGCAAGTGTATTACTGATTGTTACTGCTCAGAAAGCGCCTGTTCGCGGTTTAAGCCTTATAGGATATTGGTTGCTTATGGCTGAACCCATTGCTTACATTGGTTCAGCTCTTGCTCCATGTGACGTAGGGTGTCCAGCAGATGGAAGTTTGAGTCAATTGATACATAATGGCATTGCGGTGTTAACTTTTTTATCAACATCACTTGGGTTACTATTCCTTTCAGTCACTCCAAAAATTACTTTTATTCAGCGAGTATTCTGGGTAATCCTGTCATTTTTGTGGCAAGTATTGTTTGTTTATATGTTGGATGACTCCATGGTTGAATTTCGTGGATTAATACAACGTATTGGTGAAGGGGTTTTGTACAGCGTACTTTGTATTAGTGCATGGCGAATATTAGGCCCTCACAATACTGTTAAGTCCTAATCTCGGCTGAATAAGTTTTATAGCAACAATGTCATAACCACCGATTCCGGTGGTTTTTTTATGCTCAAAATCATATGAATCAACCAACGTTATAGATCAATTTTTTTACGTAAGAAAAACGTCACAACTTTGTCATTTAATAAATCGGCAATATTCCTGAAACTTAATCGTCACATTCAGTCATTAACATAATCAACATTATTTTATAGCGTTGATCACATTAGATCTTACTAGCTCCAACAAAGGCAAAAAGGTTTTACTATGAAGCTTTCAAAAATTGCACAAGCTTGTTTATTTATTAGTTTAAGCACAACCAGTTTAAGTTATGCAACACCCATAATGGCAGAGAATGACAAAAAACTTACACAGGTAGTAGATGCTGGGCAAGAAATTAACAAATCGGCAAGTCAATCTCAACTGCGTGTTAATGATATTAGTGACCAAATTCAAACAAAATTACAGCAGTTTAAAACCATTAATAAAGAAATTGACGGCTTATCGGTTTATAACCTTCAAATGAAAGCACAGGTGGATAATCAATTAAAGGAACTTAGCCAGATTGCGCTTTCAATGGAACAAGTCAGCATTATAGAACGCCAAATTTCGCCTCTCATGGCACGTATGATTGAAACACTCGATAATTTTGTAGCCTTAGATGTACAATTTTTAACGGCTGAACGCAATCAACGTATCGCTGGTTTAAAGAATATGATGGACCGTGCAGATGTTGCAATATCAGAGAAGTTTCGTCGTGTATTAGAGGCTTATCAAATTGAAGTTGATTACGGGCGTACCATTGAAGCTTACACAGGTTTAATCGAAATCGACGGCAGTGAACAGAATGTAGATTTTCTTAGAATAGGTCGTGTGAGTTTAGTTTACCAAACGCGTGATGGACAAAAGTTAGGATTATGGGATAACCAATCAAGAACATGGCAACCCCTTTCAGCCCAATACCGTTTAAACATTAATAAAGGTTTACGTATCGCGCGTAAACAACTTGCCCCTGATTTAATTATTGTACCCGTAGTACAAAATTCGGCTGAATAAGGAATAATAACCATGAAAAAATTATCAAAATTATTATCGACAATTACGTTTTCAGCGCTATCTATATTCAGTGTAAATGTAATCGCACAACAAGCGACTAACTTAGATGATTTATTGTCTCAGTTAGCGCAAGGTAAAATTGCACAAAGCAAACAAAATCAAGAACGTGAAGCTGAGTTCAATGCAAAAAACAGTCAACAAGTTCTTCTGTTAAACCAAGCAAGTCAGCAACGTGATCAAGCGATAAATTTAAGTACCCAGCTTGAAACTAAATTTCAAGATAATGATGTGGAACTTGGTAACAAAAGCGATGCACTTAATAATCGAATGGGTGAATTAAAAGAACTGTTTGGTGTATTACAGCAAGTAGCTGGCGATACTCGAAGTAAGTTTCAAACCTCTGTTGTTTCAGCGCAAATAGCAGGTCGTGGTGAATTTTTAGATGAATTTGCCCAAAGCATGGGCTCGTCATCAAAGTTAGCCTCTATTGAAGAGATTGAGCGTCTTTGGTTTGAATTACAAAGAGAAATGACAGAAAGCGGTAAAGTGCATAAGTTCAGCCGAGAAGTTGTTTTAGCAAATGGCGAAAAAAGCCAAGCTGATGTGATTCGTGTGGGGGGGTTCAATTTGGTGTCTGAAGGAAAGTACCTTGAATATATTGATGAAACAGGTTCTGTCGCTCAATTAATGAGACAACCGTCGAGTCGCTATTTATCAAGTGCTACTGAATTAACATCAAATGTTAGTCAAGTCGTTCCGTTTGCTTTAGACCCAACCGGTGGTTCTATTTTAGGATTACTTGTTCAAGCACCTGATATAAAAGAACGTGTAGAACAAGGTGGGGCGGTTGGTTACGTTATTTTAGCTATTGGTCTTATTGGTTTACTTATTGCCATAGAGCGTTTCATTACCCTTTTCTTGATAGGCAACAAAGTGAGTCGCCAATTGAAAAGTGAAAATGCATCAAACGATAATCCGTTAGGTCGTGTGATGTTAGTTCAAGATAAAAACCCAACTGATGAAGTAGAAACTTTAGAGCTAAAACTTTCAGAAAGTATTCTTAAAGAAGTACCAGTACTTACAACTAGACTGACTTTTATCAAAATTATATCAGTTGTTGCACCATTAATTGGTTTACTGGGTACGGTTACCGGCATGATAAATACGTTCCAAGCGATTACTTTATTTGGTACAGGCGACCCTAAATTAATGGCAGGCGGTATTTCTCAAGCATTGGTAACAACAGTACTTGGTTTAGTTGTCGCGATTCCAATGGTATTTATTTCAACATTACTTAATACCCGAAGCCGCGGCATTATAAATATTTTGCAACAACAAAGTGCCGGAATATTAGCGGAACGCTCAGAAAACGCAGACAGTACTGACGCGGCCAAAGCATCAGAGCAAGGAGCGTAAACAATGATCCTCTTCATCGAAATGATGAATCGTATCCAAGAATTCTTGGATACGGGGGGGCTAGTGTTAAGCGTTATCGCTGGTGTTATTTGTTTAATGTGGCTACTGATTTTTGAACGATTATTTTTTTACTTGCACAGTTACAAAGCAGTGAAAAAAAATATTATTGAAAGTTGGTTTACACGCACAGAAAGACATTCGTGGAATGCTGAACACATAAGAATTGCTCATGTATCAAGAGCGACTGAAATGCTAAAAACTAATGTAACGCTAATACAGTGTTTAGTTGTGTTATGTCCACTGCTCGGTTTGATGGGCACAGTTACCGGGATGATTGAAGTATTCGACGTTATGGCTATTTCAGGTAGTGGCAATGCGCGTTCAATGGCTTCAGGCGTTTCTCGTGCGACTATTCCAACAATGGCTGGCATGGTTGGCTCACTTTCGGGTGTATTTATGGTGACTTGGTTGCAACGTAAAACAAAACGTAGAAAAGAGCAAATGGAAGATAGCCTTCCGATGGCTCATCAGTAACTACACCTTAAATTTGACCTTAAAATAAGGAGAAGCGTAATGCGTTCTCAATTATCAAATATTTTACAAGAACAAGAAGAAGCGGAAGAAATTAATATGACACCCATGCTAGATGTGGTTTTCATTCTATTAATATTTTTCATTGTTACTGCATCGTTTGTTAAAGAAGCGGGCATCGAAGTTAATCGCCCTGAAGCAGCGACAGCGGTTAAAAAAGAACGTGCCAATATTTTAGTTGCGATAAGTGACAAAGGTGAAATTTGGATAAATAAACGTCGTATCGATATTAGAGCAGTACAAGCTAATATTGAACGTTTGAAAGCTGAAAATCCACAAGGAACTGTCGTTATTCAAGCGGATCAAAAGTCAACTACCGACACGTTAATCAAAGTGATGGACGCTGCGCGTTCAGCGGGTGTTTACGATGTTTCAATTGCTGCACAAGAGGGATAAATAATGGCAACCGTGATGAATACTCCAGCTCGTTATGGCATAGGGTTATTACTTGCAGTCGTGATGACATTTCTGCTTTTATGGGGGATGCAAGCATTGATTTCTGGTGGGAATAACGCCTTAACAGAAGCACCTCGCGGGAATGTCCTTGATTTTATTCGATTAAAAAAAGAGCAGCAATTAACAAAAAAAGACCGTAAACCACAAAAACCACCGGTGCCTAAAGCGCCACCACCACAAATGCAACAACCGCAAATGCAACAAGCGAACCCAAATGCATTAAGTACAAATACAGGTTTTGGTGCTGATATTCAAGCTGACTTAAGTTTGGCGGGTGGATTAAGTTTAAGTGGAGGTGACGGTGATTATTTACCTATCGTAAAAGTCGCTCCTATTTATCCTCGTCGTGCACAATCTCGTGGTATCGAAGGTTATGTGATTGTTGAATTTATTGTGACCAAAAATGGATCTGTTCGAGACGCAATTGTTATTGAAGCTAAACCTGAAAATATATTCAATCAAGCGGCCATGGATGCAGCGTTAAAGTTTAAATATAAACCACGGGTAGTTGATGGCGTAGCTATGGAAGTAGCTGGCGTGCAGAACAAAATTTCTTTCCAAATAGAAGGTTAAGGGGTCTGTAATGACAAAAAATACAATATTAAAAAGAAAGGTAATATCGTGCTTTTCAATCGCGTTACTTTTTAGTGCTCCCGTAGTATTAAGCCAAAATATGGGCGGTAATATTGCTCAAGCTCAAAATCCGTCAGCTAAAAAGTCGACCTCCGTGAAAGTGCCTGCAATGCGAAATCGGGTGTATACACAACTCGCTCGAGCACAAAAACTTGCTGATGAAGGTAATTGCCTCGAAGGGTTCGATGTGCTTGATGAAGTGCAAGACCGCATTGATAGTTTAAACAGTTATGAACGTGCAATGTTTTGGAATTTTTATGGTTTCATGTATTACGGCAATGACGATATAGCTTCAGCCATTGATAGCTTTGAAAAAGTAGTCAATGAAAAAGCAATTCCTAGTTCATTGAGACTATCAACATTGTATTCGTTAGCGCAACTTTCAATGCAATTACAAAACTTCGATCAATCTCTAAAGTTTTTAGGTACGTGGAAAGAAAATAATCCGAAAGAAATGACGAATACTCAGCAGGTTTTATTTGCACAGGTTCATTATCAAAATAAACAATATAAGCAGTCTTTGAGTTATGTTTCAAAAGCTATAGAACAAAGTGAAACCGCCAATGAAGTACCAAAAGAAAATTGGTTAATACTTCAGCGAGCGAGTTACTTTCAATTAAAACAGCCTATTGATGTGACACGGGTGATTGAAAATTTGGTTCGTTATTACAATAAGCCTAAGTATTGGTTACAGCTTTCTGCGATGTATGGCGAAATAGGTGAAGAAGAAAAACAACTCGCTGTTATGGAAAGTTCATGGCAAGCAGGTTATGTAACTAAGTCAACCGACATTATTACGTTAGTGCAACTATATCGTTATCATAATGTGCCTATTAAGGCGGCTAACCTACTCGCAGAAGCAATAGACAATGGTAAAGTGGTTGCCCAAGAAAAGTATTTAGATATGCTCGCACAAGCGTACATTGCAGCAAAAGATGATGAGAAATCAATTCCGGTTTTAATTAAAGCGGCTGAAATAGGTGAAACAGGAAAGTTTGATGCGCATTTAGCACAAGCTTATTTGAATTTAGAAAAGTGGCAACTTGCCATTAATTCTGCTGATAAAGCGCTTGAACGTGGCAAGCTAGATTCAGAGTCTACTGAAGGTAATATGTATCTGGTTAAAGGTATGGCCGCCTTTAACTTGCAAAATTTTGAACAATCTTTAGTAGCATTTAACCAAGCGAAAAAAGTAAAAAGTTCGGCAAAAACGGCAAAACAGTGGTTTCACTACGTTGAAAAAGAACAAGGTGCAAAGCAAAAGTTGGCGATGCTGAATTAACAAAATATACGACTTAGCATTACTATTCTCCACGATTTAGACCTCACTCAGAAAATATAATACCGAGTGAGGCGTCTCATTATATCTACAATATGACGATTAAATTGACTAGATAATAATTAATCATGATCTGCAAAAGAAAGTAAACGGAACATGTCAATGCTCTTGCCTAGTTCCCATTGCATTCCAGAAACAACAGCGTGCATAGCGAATAAAAGTATATCGAACGATTGTTCTTCACTGGCTAACATTGCTGTTATTTTTGCTTTAGCTTGTTCGATGCCTTCTTCTTCGTAGGTTATTATTATATTAATTGCATTTTCTTCAGCAGTGATCTGACGTTTAACGGGAGAATAACCCAATTGTGTAATCATAGATTCTGCAACTGACCATACCGACCAAGGGTTTTGTCCGGTGATTAAATTTCCATCTTGAACCGTGTTTTCCAAAAATACACTACCCTTATCAAAGTTTGCTCCTTGTTCAATTAATTTACTTTGTAACAAGAATGGAAATACTTCTTTTGCATCTGGAATAAATAACAGTTCTTCATCGTTGGTAAAGCTAGAGACTGTTTTATTAGTTAAAAGAGGTGTTCCGTCATCTAATGTGACATTGACCAATGCAGCTGGTCCATGACAAACAGCTCCAATCACTTTGCCCGATTGATAATAATTACTCACTAATGATTTGATCGCTGCGTTATCTGGAAAATCAAACATTGCGCCTTTACCACCTACAAAATAAACAGCCTGATATTGACTTGTGTCAACATCAGCTATTGCTAAACTATTATCTACTTTATTTTGCGCGACTGGATCATTGATAAAAGCATAATCAAATTTACCCATATCATCGTCATCTAACACCACTGGTGGTTTGCCTCCTTCAGGACTAGCAATATCAACCTCAAAGCCATTGGCGTTAAAAACATAATAGGCGCGTGCCAATTCGGTTAATTCATATCCTGTATCTTTGCCGCTATCGCCCATGACATCGGTACTTGTAACCACGGCAAGTATATATTACCGCGATGTTCTTTTACACCTTGTGATAAATAGACAAGATCTTGGGGGGTGGAGTTCGTAAAGTCTTTGTGAAAAGTACTAGAAGGAATAATACTCCTTATCCAGAAGACAGCAGCCACTAATAATATAATCAAACTCAGAAGGCTGATTAATGTTATTTTGGTTTTTGGATATTTATTTAACATGGAATTTTTCTCTTTAATTTTAAAACAAGTTTAATGATCAAAACGTCAAATCAGTGTGAAGCATTGATCTTCACTTGATCACCTTCATAGTTATAATCTGAAAAGCTATCTAATGAGGTTTCATTTATTTCGGTGAAGTAAGCGAAACTACCTTTCATTTTCATTTCATTTTGTTTGACGAGTACTGACCCATTTATATGAACAAAAGTAAAAGTTAGCGCTAAATCGGTTATATTTGCGGTGAACATTGGCGAAAAGTCCGCATTATTCCAAATAGTAATTTTTTCAATAAATTGATTTTCTTTTTGATAGGTTAGGGTCCCTTGAAGTTTACCCTGTGAGTCTTTCCCCATTTTTTTGATAAAAACGTTAAATGCCATCATAATACTTTTTTCGTCATTGGAGACTAAAGACAAACTTTCAGGATTAATGAGTTTACGTAATGGAAGTTGTATGTTTACTTCTTGCTTATTTTCTTTTATCTCTTTGTCGGCCAGCTTTTGCTTCTTTTTTGCAAATTTATTAATTTGTTTTTTTGTCGGTAGCTGACCATTAATTTCTTTGAGGGACCACTGTTCATTTAATTGCGGAGAATGTTGCTCAATACTACTTGTTATATCTCCTTCCTCGTCTTCATAGCGAGAAACTTTATAAGACCAAAGTTTTTTGTCAGTCTGCTCAATTTTTATAATAGCCTGATTAATTTTTTCTTTAAACGAGGCTAATTCATCTATAGTTTCTTCTGTTGCATTGACATTAAACACAAGCCCAAAGCACATCAATAATAAGTAATACTTCTTCATCATTTTTTACCTTTTGGATAGTAGAATGAAAGCGTATTCTTTTAGATGTGAAATAAAGGTGAAACCGAATTGATTTTTATAATCCCTCGCTCGAAATAAATTTAATACGTTTTTGGATCGTTTGTTTAATATGACTTGTTTGTTGAGAAGGGGTTGTTATTCATGCTATTTTAAAAAGTAATTTACTCCGTCTATTTCTATTATTAAATGTTTTGTTTGAAGGAGGAAAACTGCACTTTATTGTCTTTTTCATTACTTTTCCTCCTTTAGTTAATTAACAAATTATAAACAGCATATTTTTGATTTACTTTCCTCACTGGGTTCTTTGGCCTTTGTTAATTTTAGAATGATGGAATGAGAGATGTACCAACCGCCCACCATAAAGATGAATATAATATTTGCTTTATCAGTACCCATAATCAGGTAAGCCAAAACGAGCATCAATGCTGCCCAAATAATTGAATGGATTAATACTATTTTTTTATCTTTTAAATTACTCATAAGTTCACTCTTGTTGTTAAGTTTAAATAAGCTACTCGTTACTTGTACTTGTACTTGTACTAGTAGTTCGTGT
>Ga0209495_1001028_pt1 | contig 20232 bp, 12 predicted proteins | sample EN1Hudsemesocosm_FD_184629 | JGI IMG/M metagenome (GOLD analysis project Ga0209495, IMG submission 184629) | Methane-oxidizing microbial communities from mesocosms in the Hudson Canyon - EN1E Hudson Canyon (SPAdes) (version 2) | ecosystem: Environmental > Aquatic > Marine > Cold seeps | place... | reverse complement strand
AGCGGAGAATCATAATGAAATCGATTAAATGTTTAACTGCCGCAAGGACGCTTATTTTATCAGCTACAGCTGTTATCGCTACAGGATGTACCAGTGTGCCGTTTGAAAAAGATGTTTATCCAAACGATCCTCAATATGCTCCGGTGCCTTCTTCTTCGTTGCAAGCGGCGCCGAGTATTAATGGTTCTCTGTATAAATCTAATTACAGCTTAAGCCTATTTTCAGATCAGCAAGCGACTCGAGTCGGAGACATTATTACGGTGATTTTTGATGAACAATATAATTCATCAAAATCTGCAGAAACGTCTTCGAATAAAGATTCTACTAATACGGCTAACCCCGCGAACATTTTAAATACCGTACCAGGTTGGAGAAACTTAGGGTTGGATATTAATGTCGATCACAAGCGTTCTTTTAAAGGAACAGGTGACGCTGATCGCAGTAATAGCTTAAGTGGCACGATTTCTGTAACAGTATCAGACATATTGCCTAGCGGTGTATTACAAATTCGTGGTGAAAAGTGGTTAACCTTGAGTGAAGGTGATGAATACATCCGTATTATTGGATTGATTCGCCCACAAGATATCACCCCGCAGAATACCGTGATGTCTAGCAAAGTCGCGGATGCACGGATTAAATTTGGTGGTCGTGGCAACTTGAATAATGCAACCAAAGAAGGTTGGTTCGGACGTATGACGAACAGTGCTTGGTGGCCTTTCTAAAGGAGACGATCGTGGATAATTTGACTGAAGATGGTTTTAAAAAGATATACATGATGATTATTTGGCGCTTTATCGCATTTGTTATTTTGACGCTGCCTATGGTGATGTCGACAGCGTATGCTGAACGGATAAAAGATATTACCTCTATCGCGGGGGTGCGTAGCAACCAGCTAATTGGTTATGGCCTAGTGGTTGGTTTAGATGGCACTGGTGATAAAGCGCCTTTTACCACTCAGACATTCCGCAATATGATGGCAGAATTTGGCATTACCATTCCAAATGGCGTAGACCCTAAACTTAAGAATGTGGCAGCCGTTTCTATTACTGCAGAAATGCCTGCGTTTTCTAAACCGGGTCAGCGTTTAGATATTACGGTATCGTCTTTAGGCAACGCTAAGAGTTTACGGGGTGGTTCATTATTATTTGCACCGTTAAAAGGAGCAGATGGGCAGGTTTATGCACTTGCCCAAGGTAATCTAGTCGTGGGTGGTTTTGGTGTGCAAGGAAATGACGGTTCAAAGATTACGGTTAACGTACCTAGTGTGGGGCGTATTCCTAATGGCGCCACGGTGGAACGCGCGATTCCGAATGCGTTTGGCCATGGAGATAGCTTGGTATTGAATTTAGACCAAGCTAATTTCACTACCGCCAGACATATCATAGATAAATTAAATGATTTGTTAGGCCCAGGTACTGCAGAGGCGTTAGATGCCACGTCGATTCGAGTGAGTGCTCCTAGAGATTTGAGTCAGCGGGTATCTTTTTTGTCGGTTATTGAAAACATGGAAGTAGAGATGGGTGACGCACGAGCGAAAGTCATTATTAACTCCCGTACCGGAACGATCGTAATGGGGCAGCATGTAACCATTGAGCCGGTTGCAGTGACGCACGGTAGCTTAACGGTGACAGTGCAGGAAGACATTGAAGTGGTTCAGCCTAATGCGCTGGGGGATGGTGAAACAGCCGTCGTACCGAAAACCGATATTACCGCGACACAAGAAAATAATCGTATGTTTAAGTTTGGTCCGGGTGTATCCCTTGATCAAATTGTGAAAGCGGTTAATGAAGTAGGTGCCGCTCCTGGAGATTTAATGGCTATACTTGAAGCATTGAAGCAAGCGGGTGCCTTAAAGGCTGAGCTCGTAGTCATATAACGGTATTGCTAATAAATAGGAATTTACCTCATGTCTCGCCCTAATCCTTTACTGGATGAAATCGAAGCCCTCAGTGTTGAAATTCACTCGTTGTTAAAGCAAGGGGTGAAGGAATTGAGTGAAACGCGAATAGAGCAGCGCCAGAAAAAAATTGAATTATTGTTTATTCATCCCGATCGCATTACTGAGCAAGACCAGCAACGTTTAATCACGATGCTGGATCAGGATGAACAAATAAAGCAACAGCTTGAAAAAGAACAGCAAGAATATCATAACCGCAATCGTAAACGCTCTAAGCTCAAACTCTATAATCAAAACTCTTAGCGGCAAATCCTTGCCTCTCTCGCTTACCGAAAACGTCTAATAATCGCTCTAGACCCCATGAAACCTGCATTCTAATAGTTGGCAAAGAATTTGCTGTATAGAACTAGAGAGTAAAACGTCGAATCCAACGAGAGCAGGGTAGATTCATGATTGCTAATTCAGTAGCGCAACCACAAGATGTTTATACGGACCTTAACAGTCTGCAAAGCATCAATGATATTGGTCGAGAAAACAAAGACCAAGCTCTGCGTAAAGTGGCTGATCAGTTTGAATCTATGTTCGTTAAAATGATGATGAAGTCGATGCGTGATGCCAACAAAGTCTTTCAAGAAGATTCGATCATGCACTCTCCTCAAGAAGACTTTTATCAGCAAATGTACGATGACCAATTATCTGTGAGCCTAACCGGTAAGCAGGGAATGGGGCTATCGGATGTTATATATCGCCAGCTTAACCAAGAGTATGGTGATCCGTCTAAGCGAGGTGAAGTTCAGTGGCAGCCACTAGATGATCGTCGTAAAAACTTTTCTCATGCCATCGACTTTAATCAAATAGAAAAGAAAAATACTCAGCTGAATCCGCATAAAGAAAAGAGCGGATTTACTATCGATACCAGCTTCGTTAATCCACAACCGGCTGAGAAGCTACAAGCATTTGAAACCCCTGAGCAGTTTATACAACAGCTATATCCAGCAGCAGAAAAAATAGCGAAAGAAATGGGGGTTAGTCCTAAAGCGATTATTTCTCAAGCGGCGTTAGAAACCGGTTGGGGTAAGCATATGATTTCTTCCGCTGCGAGTAATGGCCAAGATAAAATTAACAGTTTTAACTTTTTTGGAATTAAAGCGGATAGCCGTTGGTCTGGAGAGAAAGTAACCGTAACAACTCATGAATATCGCGACGGCAAGCGTGTAACAGAAAAAGCAGATTTTCGTTCTTACCCAAACATTGAAGCGGGTCTGAAAGATTATTCGAAATTCCTTCAGGCTCAACGTTACCAAAAAGCGATGGCAGCGGGAACTGATGTTGAGCAGTACGCGAAAGAATTGCAGCAAGCGGGTTATGCTACGGATCCTAATTACGCGCAAAAGATTACTCGTATCGCCAATAGTGAGTTGATGGAGAAAGCGTTGGAGGTGCCTCGTGGGTGATTTATTAGGCATAGGTATTACTGGACTAAAAGCCCAACAAACAGCATTAACGGTTACGGGTCATAACATTACCAATGCGGGTACTGAAGGCTATAGTCGTCAGACCGTTAACTTTAATGAAAATACTCCACAGTTCATTGGTGGTGTTTGGACAGGTAATGGCGTATCGGTTGATACCATTAAACGGGTTTACGACGAGTTTTTAACCGAGCAAATGCAGCGTGATACCTCGATCTTCAATGAGTTCGATACACTGTCATTGAATGCCTCGCAAATAGACAGCTTGTTGGCAGACGCAGGTACCGGTATTCAGCCCGGTATTGAGCGTATGTTTGGTTCGCTACAATCTGTTGTTGATGATCCATCATCATTGCCTGCACGTCAGGTATTGATCAGCGAAGCGAATGGTTTGGTGGATCGCTTTTCCAGTATCAACGATCGATTAAATGATCAGAATGAAATTATTAATGGTCAGATGGAAGTGGTGGCTGGTGAGATTTCAACCATAGGTAATGCCATTGCCGAACTCAATGAACAAATTCAATTTGCCTTGGCTGCGTCTAACGGCAGTCCTCCAAATGATATGTTAGATCAACGGGATAAATTAATTACCGATTTATCCAAACTGGTTTCCGTCGAGGCCGTATCGCAAGATGGCAGTGCGGTGAATGTATTTATTGGTAGTGGGCAAGCACTGGTTATTGGTAACGAATCGAATGAGATTTTTGCTGATGCTGGGAATGTAGACCCTTCTCGGGTTGGATTGTTTTTCCGTAAGGGCGATTCTGTCCAAGAAATAACGGCTGAAATTAAAGGCGGCCAGTTAGGAGGGATGCTAGAATTTCGAGAAACCGTATTAAATCCTACGATTAACGGTTTAGGTCGTGTGGCCATGAGTATTAATGAGACATTTAATGATCAGCATAAATTAGGAATAGACTTTGAAGGTTTAAAAGGTGGCGATTTTTTTGAGGATATTAATAAGCCCAGCTCGACTTATTTACGTATTCAAGGAGATGCTCGAAATGAAAAGCCTAATGATCGTTTAGTTTCCATTCATATAAATGATACCTCAGAGTTAACCGCGGATAATTACCGCATGACCTTTCCCGGTCCAGGTGATTTTGTATTTAAAATTGTTAATGATAAAACCGGAGAAGAATTAGCAACCACGGCACTCACAGGGGATTTCCCTCAAAGTGTAGAGATTGATGGTTTTGAAATTCGTTTGGAAGCAGGCAGCTTTCAAGCCGGGGATAAGTTTTTGATTACCCCTACACGCGCGGGTGCGAGTAACTTGGAAATGAAAATTACTCGCCCAGAAGAAGTTGCCATCGCTTCACCAATTTCAACAGATTCTGCTATTGGCAACCGTGGAAGTGGTGCGATCTCTCCGGGAAGTGTTTATGACGTTGATACTCCTTATTTATCGAGCGAAGGAGAAATGGATCCTCCATTGTTGGTGAAATTCACTTCGCCAACCAGTTATGATGTTTTGGATAATTCGGACCCAGGTAATCCTATTCCTTTATTTCCGCCTTTAATGAATCAGATATTTGTCCCTGGTATTTCGAATAATATTCTACCGGCGGATGAAGGCAAAACCGCTTTTACAAGCTTTGGCGGATACTTACCTACAGCGCCGACCTATCAGGCTCCTGCTCCTGCCGCAACGGTAACTGCACTGAATGGTTTTTTTCCTGAGCGAATTACGATTAATATAGAAGATCCCCGAACGGGATTGAAAACCGCTCAGCCTTTATTATCAACCCCAGCGAACTCTTCGGCACAAGAAATCGCTCGCTTAATGTCAGAGCGCGATGGCGTAGAAGCGAGCGCTCGCACGACAGTGCAGTTGAGTGACTTTACTTCTGATTCAAATCCATTAATTAATATGGGCTTAACCCTTAATGGTGTTGAACTTACGGATACATTAGGGACAGGGCAAACCAAATACGATTCAGGTTATCCAGAAGTTGTTCCTGATCCGATAACGCCTAATTTTATTGCCGATCGAATAAATGCCAATCGAGATTTTCAAGACCTAGGCATTATGGCTAAAAGTGATGGCGCAACGGTTACTATCATTGCATTAAATGGTGAAGATTTATCTTTTGATGTGACGGGAGACCTAGGGGATAGTTTTACTATTTCTAATGGCCTTGATATTCAGCTCTCTCAAACAGGAGAAGCACCGTTCAAAAACTTATCTGAGTTCGAAGGTTTCGACTTCACTATGGACGGTCCTTATACCTATGATTTTGAAATGCCTGGTCAGGGAACATTTAGTATTGAATTAACGGGTAATCATGCAACCGGTGCGGATGTTCTTAATGAAATTCAAAATAAAATTGAAACCAGCGGCATGTCTTTTGCCGGTAACGTTGACGTTGCTTTCGACGAAAAAGGCAATATTAGTTTTCAACCAAGACTACAAGTATCAGGAACAGGCCCTAACGGCAGTAATAAAATTGCTATGGGTGGTGAAATAAAGGTCGTATTGGATGAACATTACAGCTTAGAGATCGAGCCTCCAGGTAATAACTTATTCAATACCGATCCTGTGGGTGAACCGGTTCACTTTGGCTTTGATTTAGAGATCGAGGGCATTGTTGAGACGGGTGATGAGTTTACCGTGAAATTTAACCAAGACGGTACTTCGGATAGTCGAAATGGTGTTGCCTTGGGTGAGCTACAAACAGAAGATACGATTAATGGCAACTCGAGTTACAGCGATGCGTATTCCATCCTGGTTGAAGAGGTCGGTTCAATCACCAGTCGCGCACAAATTAACAAAGACTCCAGTCAGGTGCTTTTGCGTAATTCACAAGATGCAGTGAACAGTACCTCAGGTGTAAACCTTGATGAAGAAGCTGCGGCGCTCATACAGTATGAGCTTGCTTATAATGCATCGGCAAAAGTCATACAGGTTGCTCGTGATATTTTTGATACCTTAATTAACACCTTTTAGATAAATACTGTTTAAAACAGCCTTAGGAGAAATTGAACATGCGTGTTTCTACCTTGCAGTCATTTAATAAAGGGCTGAACTCAATACTTGATAACCAAACTCAAGTGAATAAAACCCAGCAACAGGTCTCAACCGGACGACGGGTATTAACTCCGGCGGACGATCCGATTGCAGCGACTAAGATTTTGCAGTTACAGCAAGATGCTGCCTTAAGGGAACAGTTCGGTAAGAATATGACGGGAGCCGAAGGGCGCTTAACGCTAGAGGAAACTCAGCTAGCGGGAATTACCGACAATTTAACTCGATTGAAAGAACTGACAGTAAAAGCCGGTGACGGTAGTCAGACTATTGGAGATCGACAAGCCATTGCCGCAGAAGTGCGTGAGATTCTTGGGGCTACTGTTGATCTTATGAACTCTAAAGACGCGGGTGGTGAGTATTTATTTGGCGGCTTTAAAGGCGCGACTCTGCCTTTTCAACAAAATGAAAATGGCCGTTATGATTACGCGGGTGATGAAGGGCAGCGCTTTTTATCGATAGCGACTTCTACTACGGTTGCTACAGGAGATAATGGTAAGAATTTATTTGTTGATGTTGAAGCCGCCGATAATTCTTTTAATACCTTAGCGAGTCCTCTCAACCAAGGGAATGGAATAGTCAATCCTGGCTTTGTCGTAGATGAACAGGCCTATGCAGCATTTTACCCTGAAGACTTGGTAGTGACTTTTAACGCTGAGTCGGCGATTAGTCCTTCAGGCCCTAACTTTACCGTACGCCAGGCTTCCGACGGACGTATTGTCGATGGCTTAGATGCTCAAGGCTATAATTCTGGTGATGATATAGTCGTTGCCGGATTGGTAATTAAAATCAGTGGAGCTCCGGAGCCTGGGGATGAGTTTTTGGCTAACTCTTCTGAAAAGCAAAGCATGACGGATACTATCTATCGACTAATGGATGGGCTAAATAATTTAGGCGACAACCCGGAAGACGCCGCGACGCTCGATAATTTATTAGAAGATACACTTAATAATTTAGCTTTTGCACAATCAAGTATTTCTCAAGTTCGAAGTGAGGTGGGGGCGCGCTTAAATGTGATTGAAAATACCTCTAGTCTTGCCTCGGATGTAGACCTTGTGAGCAAGGGAGTGCTATCGGCATTAAGTGATGTAGACTTTGCCGAAGCAGTCAGTCGGTTATCGCTACAGTCTTTCTTATTAGAAACTGCTCAGCAGAGCTATGCCAAAATTCAGAATTTATCGTTGTTTAACCAAATATAATCTTCTTAATTTACCCTCCCTTAATACATCTTCTCAAATATGTCCTTTACTGAGAGTACTCGTAGAATTTAACGCCTACAGGTACTCAAGTGTTCTTATAGTTCAATTTATTAAATTCGCCATATTCTTTTAGTTCTAAAAGCCGATCTATATATTCCAAACACAACTAAATAAAAGTTAAACAATTTCTAAAGTAATCCCAAACCGTGTCGTTAACCTTAGTGAATAAAAGAATTGTCCGGAAAACTGGGCGTTCAAGGACTAACAGAGGGTTAACAAAATGCCACAAATTATTAATACCAATATTGCCTCGTTGAACGCACAGCGCAACTTGGACAAATCACAGTCTTCAAACCAGCAAGCGCTACAGCGCTTATCATCAGGTCTACGTATTAACAGTGCGAAAGACGATGCGGCAGGTTTGGCGATTTCTACTCGTTTCACCTCTCAGATCAAAGGTCTGAACGTAGCAGTACGTAACGCAGGTGATGGTATCGCTCTAGCGCAAACCGCAGAGGGTGCTTTGGGTTCAATGAATGACAGCTTACAGCGTATTCGTGAACTGGCGGTACAGTCTGCCAACGCCACCAACTCTGATGTTGACCGCGACGCACTTCAAGCGGAAGTAAGTCAGCTGGTTGCTGAAATCTCACGTACAGCAGATGAAACCGACTTTAACGGTCGTAACTTACTAGATGGCTCTTTTGCTGCTTCTTTCCAAGTTGGTGCGAATGCAGGTCAAACAATTGATGTTTCGATTGCAGAATTAACAACCGATAAATTAGGTGCTTCTGACCAGTCCGGTATTAGTTCAACAGGTGTGAATGAAGCGCTTGGAAATGGAGACTTGATTATTAACGGTCAAGAAATTTCTGCAAGTCGTGCAAGTGATGATACTGCCTCTACAGCTGATGCAGCAAATTCAGCTATTGCAAAAGCTGCCACAATTAACCGTGAATCAGATACGACGGGAGTTAAGGCTTTTGTTAATGAAAATACGGCTGTAGGTACTAAGCAAGTCGCAGCTGCGGGCACAACAACCCTTAGCTTGAATGGCGTTTCGATTGACCTACAAACCTCAACTGACGCAGCAGGGTCTCGAGCTTCTGTAGTTGAATCGATTAATGCTTTTGCAGAGCAAACAGGTATTACTGCAGTAGATTCCGGTTCAGATGCAGGCGGTGTGACGCTAACAGCAGCAGATGGTCGAAATATTGATATCTCTTTCAGTACTGGTGGTGGTGATTTCGCGACTGATGCTTTAGCTTCACAAGCAACTGGTTTAGCATCATCAGGAACTAAAGTAGGTGGCTTTACACTCGTTTCTAATGAAGCCATTGATATTGATGGTGGTGATGGTAGTGCGATTGGTGATCTGGCTAATGCTGGGTTAACCCGTGGAACCTATGATAAAGGAGTTGCTGCGGTAACTACTGAGAAAGCCGAGTTCTCAACAACCACCGGAAACTTAAACGGTGGAGGTAGCGCTTTTAACGATGTTAAAGTATCAGCAACTGCAACAGTTGGTGGCGGTGCTGCGGTAACAACTCAAGCTTATACATATAATGTAAATGTAGATGGTGCGGTAACATCCGGGCAAGTTGCAGCGGGTATTCAAGCGGGTGATGCCGTAGCAACTTTGGCAAAGGGTATTAATGACAATGTTACTGGTGTTGAGGCTTGGGAGCAGATTGATGGTGTACTAGATGTTAGTGCCTTTGCAGCCGCTGAGGAATTCACTCTTGGGAATGCTGCTGGTACTGTAAATATAGGAACATTTGCTTCAACTGGTACTACAGCTGCTGATGCAGCTGATTTAGTTGACAGAATTAATGCCTTTGATTTTGGAACCGGAATGGAAGTTACAGCAACATATGCGGGCGCTGGGACTGATGTTACTTTATCAATTAAGAACTTTACGGATGATGCAGCGGAAATCGTACCAGATAATGCGAATTTAACGTTCGATAATGCTGGGACGGGTGCTACGGCGTTAACGGCAGCAGCCACAGATTTAACTGGTGTTGTAAAATTCAAAAGTGATACTGCTGATAGTGTAAATGTGACAGTCAGTCGAGATGCTGATGATGCTGGTGGCTCGGCAGTTGGTGAAGATATTTTCTTAGCTGATACAGATTTGTCAGAATCTGGGACTGCATATTCTGGTCCGAATGGATTAGCTGAGGGTGATTTGACAATTAATGGTGTGGCTATTAAATCTGCGACAGCGACTTCTGACACGGCTTCTGCAACTGTGACCAGTGATGGTTCTTCAATTCTATCTTCTTCTAAGGAAGCATCAGCAATCTCAATCGCAGCAGCAATTAACGAAGTTTCAGCTGAAACTGGTGTGACTGCGACGGTAGGTGAAACGGTCGTTGTGGGTAATGAGCCTGGAGCCGCTAATGCTACAACTGCCGGTTTTGAAACCGGTGATCAGGCAGGATTGTATATTAATGGGGTTAGTCTTGGTGATGTAACGTTAACCAATGAAGCTGGCTCAAGTACTATTGATACTGATAAAGCACGAACGGATGCTATTAATTTAATTAATTCATCCTCTGGGCAAACGGGTGTAACTGCGATTGATAATGGTAAATCAATAACACTTGAAGCAGCAGATGGTCGAAATATTTCAGTAGCAATTGATAATAAATCTGGTAATACAGAGAGTGGTCAGGGAATTGGGGCTGTATTTGGATTGGATCAAGATGTTGATGGTATTGGTGAGTCTGTATTTGGAGAAGGAACTAATAATCCTATCTCAGCTGAATCATTAACCTATGAAACGACTACGGGTAAGATTCAGCTGTCTTCAGCGTCTGAATTCACTGTTGATGTGGGCACCAATGGTAAGACTGAGCTAGATGTCCTTGGTTTCCAGGCCGGAACATTTGGTGGTGGGGAAGATGGACAGTTCCTGAAGGATATTGATATTACGACGGTTGAAGGTGCAACAGAGGCATTGATTGCAGTGGATAACGCCATTGGCCAGGTTGCTAGCCAGCGAGCTGACTTAGGTGCGATTCAAAACCGTATGGAATCTACCGTAAGTAACTTGCAAGTAACGTCTGAAAACTTGAACGCGGCAAACTCGCGAATTCAAGATGCCGACTTCGCGGCGGAAACCGCGGAACTGCAGCGTACGAACGTGCTACAGCAAGCCGGTATTTCGGTACTAGCTCAGGCTAACGCAGCAGGCCAGCAGGTTCTATCTCTTCTAGGATAAGTCGCAAGACTTACTAAGCTTCTTAATTGCATGATTAGGAAGCTTAATCTTCTAGAGATAAGAATCTTAGCCATTGAGGTGATTTATGAATGATATGAAAGCACATTTAACCGATCGAGTTTCGTTAGTTCAAAAGAACGCAGCTCAGCTTTCATCATCCTCTACTGCTGCTAACGCTTACGGAAAAGAACAAGCTGCAGCAACAGGTAAAATTGAGAGTACTGGTATAGGTGGCAAAGAGTTGCCACAGAATGTAAAGGCGATTGCCGATGTAAGTGAAGAACAAGTGAAAGACGCTGTTTCTAAGCTTAATGAGTATGTGCAATCAACTGAACGTACCCTCGATTTTCAAATGGATGAAGATAGCGGTAAAACGGTAATCAAGGTGTTTGATAAAACATCTTCAGAATTGATTCGTCAAATACCGAACGAATTAGCTTTGGAGTTGGCGCAAAACTTGAATGATGAAGAACCATCGTTATTGTTTAGCGCTCAAGTGTGACATTAGGAACTTTTTGTTAGCACTAATTTAAGCACTTAGCTAAAAATAACCCCAGACTGGCCGATAAGGTTAGTACTGGGGTTTTTGCGTTTCAGTATGAATATTTTGTAGAGTGGAGGCAGGCCATGGCTGCTATTGAATCATTAGGTTTAGGATCAGGGGTTTTAACCAACGATCTTGTTGAGAAGATTGTGGGTGCAGAGCGTGAAGCATCTGACAAGCGTCTTGACCGTGATGAAGAAATACTGGATGCCCGCATTACTGCTTATGGCGAAATTAAATCACTCGCCTCTACGCTGCAGTCTGCAACCAGTGCATTATCTTTACCCTCTACTGCAGGCTCAACAACCGCTAGCTCTTCAGATGAAGCCATTCTAACGACAGAAGCGTCAATTCTTGCTGAACCCGGCACTTACAGTGTTGAAGTATTAAATACAGCGAAAGCCCACAGTGTAGTTACCGATGCTTATAGCAGTATTGATGAAATCATTGGTACCGGCGAAATTCAAATTACCTTTGGTGCGATTACTTATGATGGGGGTGGTGGCTTTTTAAGTCAGGATGTTGACCCGACTAAGGGTGGGCCTCCAATTACGATTGATGACTCTAATAAAACCTTAAGTGGTATTAGAGAGGCAATAAATAATGCCGATATTGGCGCCAAAGCATCGATCATTAATGATGGCTCTGGTTATCGATTAGTAATCAGTTCTGAAGATACTGGCGAGCAAAATGCCATGCGCATTATGACCCTAGATGATGGCGGTGCGGTAGCCACCACAGGCCTATCTTCAATTGCTTATAATGAAGTTCAAAATGGCGTGGGCACTATGTCGGAAACGGCAAAAGGCGAAGACGCATTATTAAAAGCCAATGGTCTTACCATTACGCGCGAAAGTAATAGTATTGACGAGGTCGTGCCAGGGGTTACATTGAATTTGCTATCGGCGGACGTCGGTAAACCAATTTCCATTGTCGTCGCTCCGGATACGGCGGGTGTTCAGGAAAAGATTCAAGATTTTGTTACTGCTTATAACGATTTCAAAAAATTCTCAGACGAATTAACCTCCTACAATGCGGACACGGATCAAGCGGGTTTGTTACTAGGAGACTCGACTTTACGAGGAATTCAATCTCAGATTCGCTCTATGATCAGCCAACCTATTGAGGGGTTAACGGGAACTAAATACCGGTCTTTAACAGAGCTTGGTGTAAATACTGATAGAACCAATGATTTTTTATTGGAATTTGATCCAGCAGTTTTTTCTAAAGCGATGAAGGAAGAGCGTGAATCGATAGTTAGTATTTTAGCCAAAAGTGGTACTGCAGATGATGCGCAAATACGCTATGTCAATGATTCAATCAATACTCAAGCAGGTACCTATGCTGTTGAAGTGACTCAACTTGCCACTCAAGCAATTTATGAGGGGGGCAGTGTTGCAGGGTTGGATTTTGTTAGTCCTGTGGTGATCGATGATAGTAATAATAACTTTACGATAAATCTTAACGGTAAAAACGAAGCGATTACATTAACGTCTGGAAGCTATGCCACGGGTGAAGAGCTCGCGAAACAAATTGGTTTCCAAATTAATAGTAATGAAACCTATAAACAGTTTGCCTACAGTGCCACCGTTGAATATGACGCTGTGGATAAGAATTTTTCTATTACTTCTAATAAATACGGTGAAGATTCTAAAATATCCTTCACCAGTACAGATTCCAATAGCGCCAATACATTAGGCTTTAATATTACGGGAAAAGGCACCTATGAAGGGGTTGAGCTTACGACCTTAAATAGCGATGCTTTCTTAGGAAAAGGCTCAACAACTCAGCCTGGTAATCGCTCAATGGCGAGTACAGAAGGTGTTAATTTTGCCCTAAATAATGCGACTTTTTCATTGGATATCGGAGCTGGCCCTGTTGCGGTAACCGTCAATCTTAATGCGGCTGGAAATGATCTTAACGGCGATAGTATTATTGGAGATCGCAAAGATACGTTACAAGCGATTCAAACTGCGATTGATGCTACGGCATTGACGGGGGATGTGTTAGCTGAATTTGATGATAACGGTTATTTACGTTTCACAACCTCTGCTATTGGTAGTGCTCAGCAGATTGAAATTACTGCGGTCGGTGGCACGAGTAGTGATTCGGCGATAGGTTTAAGTGATAGCCAAGGAATTCAAACAACCGGTGATGATGCGGGGCTGACATTCGCTTCTGCTACTGAATTCAATATGGCTGTAGATGGAGTAGGTACTACGACGAAAGTCAGTGTTCCTGCAGGAACTTATTTATCAGGTGCTGATTTAGCCACCGCGGTTGAAACCGCAATGGATACAGCTTTGGCTGCTGATCCTGCGTTTGCCGGCTTAACTAAAGGCGGAGAATCTAGTACAGGTACGCGTGATATCAGTACAAATATCGATTTCTCAACAATAAATTCAGGTTTTATGTTGAACGTATCTGGGGTTGAACAAGAAGTTATTGTTAATTCGGATTCTGGAGATAATGTCGTTGATGTACAGGCAGCGCTGGATACAGCATTTGGTGCCGGTGTGGTAACGGCAAGTTTAGATGGGTCAGGATTAAAGCTGTCGTCTGTAGCTACTGGGCATAATGAGTATTTAGAAATTACAGCGGACGGCCGCGGTGCTAAGTCTGATTCCACCTTAGTGACAACCAATATTACAACCGGTATCGATTTTTCCGGTGTTGGAAATAATTCAACGTTTACTTTAGCGGTTGATGGTATCGATATTAATGTCGATGTTAATGGTGATGGTACAGCCGGTACGAATGATGCGGCGTCGGCACTCACTGTCATTCAATCTGCGTTGGATACGGGCTTAGTTGCTAGTGGGCAGTTTGATGCGGGTGATGTGATTGCTAAGTTAGACGGCAGTGGGAACCTATTTTTTGAAACTCTAACAAAAGAAGGGGTTAGAACAGCCGCAACTTATGGCTCTGGTGCCAGTATAGAAGTTAAAAATATTGCCGGTACAACGGCCGCTAATTTAGGTTTAGTGGCGGATGTGCAAACTAACGGCTATGACTCTCTTGGTTTTGATGATACACGTCGTTATGGATATGACTTAGACACAGATGTGAATTACGTATATGACCCAGTGACAGATTTAGGCTCATTGCAAATTAATGTGGGTGGTAATGCAACCGAGGTATCCTTCACGGATATTGATGCAGCAGCCGTCTCATTTTTTGGTCTACAAGATGCCGCAATTTATTCCCCTTCAATTGCTCAAGGGCAAAATGTCGAAGGCAAAGTGAATGGTATCGATGCTAAAGGTAATGGCCAGTACTTGTCGGCTCAAGATGGTAATAAAAAAGCCAGTAACGGTTTTTATATTGCTAATCCAGGGGCTGACTTTACGAGTCCAGTCAATATAGATGCGACCAATAATACTTTTACCATCAAGGTTGATGGCGTAGAAGCGGTTATCAGCTTGGCTCAGCCCGCAGTATACAATTCGGGTGAATCCTTAGCGGCGGCTTTAGAAGCGGCTATTAACGATGATGCAACCTATAAAGCTGATGGTATCAGTGTGAAGGTCGAGTATAACGATGATCCAGCTTCTTTTTCTTACCAAAAATTCGGTATAATTTCAGGCTCAAAAGGAGAGACCTCTACGGTAGAAATGACGGATGTACCAGGAAGTGCGTCTGCTACCTTTGGTTTTATTAACGGTACTGCTGATGGCGAATCAGGGAAAGCGCAAGAAGGTGATATTGATCCTTCGAGTGGTATTCGTATGAAAATTACCGGTGGGGCTATTGGTGCTCGCGGAGATATTACTTATATCTCGGGTTTTGCTGATCAGTTAAATGCCAGTTTATTGGCCATGCTAGATTCGAAGGATGGCATTATTTCGAATAAACTGGATGCTTTAGATAACGATAAGGAAAAGTTAGCAGAAAAGCGTGAATCAATTGATACTCGCATGTCGGCACAGGAAGCCCGTTTAAAGAGCCAGTTCTTATATAATGATGCGATAGTATCTAAACTCAATTCGACCGGTGATTTTATTAAGCAGCAGTTTGAAGCGATGAATAATGCTAATAAATAGATTAATAAAAAACAGTTTCTGAAATAAAAAAAGGCCGTTATCTGATAGATAACGGCCTTTTTTGTAAGCGCATATTGTAATTAAATAAATTCAATATTGGATTGTTTTCGGCAATAGAATTGATACATACCAGCAAATATATCAGGATTATTTTGCTCAATAATATCCCAGTTTTCTAGAGTATTATTTTTGTCTAACTTGCCTATCTGATTCTCCATAAGTTTACGGGCAGTCATCGTTGGCAGCATACCAATGAAGTCCAGTTGATTATCGCTAAGTAAAGACGCTATTTTATTTGGTGTAAATTGATACTCCTGTTCATGAAAGATTAAATCTCGGCAATTACTCATGCTATAAAAATCTGGGGAATTTATTATTTCATTCCAATCCCCCGGTATTTGGTTCATTAATAATGCTTGCCGTAATAAACGCTGATCCAGTTCATTTTTGCTAGTATTGTTGCTCTGTTCAATTAATTGTCTGAAAGCAATAATTTTTTTGCGTGCTTGCTCGCTATACAGAGCAATTTTCATAACCCCTGTTGGCGATAATAATTGCTGCAGTGACTGTAATCCTAGTTCTGGGTTCTCCATGTGATGGAGAACACCGGAGCATTCGATGACGTCGAAAAGTGCTGGAAAATTAGAAAATTCAAGAATATCTGCCTGAATAAACTGAATGTTTGTCACTTCATACTTTATGGCTTGTTGCTGCGCATAAGCAAGGGAGCGTCCGCTTAAATCGATTGCCACGACATTTAAATCATTGAAGTAGCTCGCTAAACGAATAGCTTGGCGCCCAGTCCCGCAGCCGGCCACAAGAACATTTAGCTTTTCTTTACCCTGCCAGTGGCTGAGATTTAACTGAGGGAAGTTTTTTAATAATGCTTGTTGATAGCTACTAGCTGTATTAAATCCAATATCCTTCCACCTTGGGTAGGGATTCTCTTCATATTGGTTTTGAACTTTTAATGAAACTTTATTTTTATCGGTTCTCTTTTTAACTTTCCAGTAAGGAATTTTTTTCGCTATAGCCATTTCTTCTTTATTGTTGCCAATAGCATAAGTAATAATGTCGGCCAAATAACTGTTGTTAACGGATTTTTGAACCTTTATATCGTTGAAAATTGCCGCTAAGGTTGTTTTAGCTAAGTCTTTATATTGCGCTAGAATAAGAACTGCAGGTGCAATATCATCCAGTTGCCATTCGGTTTCTTCAGTTATTTGATATAAAAGATTTTCAAGCCCTTCAATTATATTTTCCTCATCCTTGGTTACGGGCCATACATATTCATTAAGCTGTGCTTGAATTGCCATATCGTGTGCTAATTCAAGATGCAGCGATGGAATGGTCATGTTTTGTACAGTATTAAATAATAGTGTTTGTCTTAGACTAATAAATAAACGTTCTAATAATGCGTCGCAAAAGTGAAAGCTTCTAAGGCTTGCAAGTAATAAAGGGTCGCTAGCAATTTGATCAAATTCAAGCGGAGTACTGGATTGCGTTATTTGCAATTTATGATGCAATAATGTTGTCGTTAGATTACGTAATAAAGAGTGGTCTACTTCTTTGAAATCGAGATAGCGTAATACATTCGTTTCAAGTTCTACTGAATAAAAATCTGCATTGATGTGTGACGCTGATTCAAATAACTTATTTTTTATGTGTGGATCATTTGATTGAGTTTTAATCAGCTCTTGATACATCTGAAATGCTTCAACGTATTTTCCTTGCTCAAGGTAGGTATAAGCAAGTGATGAGGCAGAGCGTGTTGCAACTTTAGAGATCTTAAGTGAAGCGGAGAAATGCTGTTCAGCTAAGTCTAAGTTGTTAAGTGCTAACGCAATATGCCCTGCGCTGTACAAGGCAGTGGGGCTATCGGGTTTGGCATCGAGAGCACGATTAATAACAATTTGCGCCTGATCATGTCGACCACGGAATAATTCAATTCGAGCTAATAAGTTTAACCCTTTAATACCATTTGGATTAATGCCAAGTGCAAGGGATAGCTTTTGCAATGCTTGTGGCAGCTCGTTTGCTTGGGCATCTTTTAATTGGGCCTTAGCAAAGTGCTGCCCAGCTTCTTGAACTAACTGTGCATAAGAGTCCAGATCTAATCGACTGGTCTTCTTTGTATTTGTGGCATGTAAAAGGTTCATGGTTTAACACCAAAATTATCTCTAGTTACTGGTGTCTAAGCAAGGCCAATGCCAGAAAAATAAAGCTATATATTTCATAGGGTTAGCATTAATAAAATGAAATTGAAGCGGTAATTGCCGCTATTAGCGGCAGAGGATGACCGTTGTATTTTTAATTAAGTCGAGAATAAACTATTAAAGAAATCGTTCGGTTGGCCGTCATTAAGTAATGACAAACAGAATCAATCACGAGGCTGAGCTATGTATAGCAAGGGTGCAAATCAATATCGCCAGGTCGGTATGACATCGGAGGTCGAAGGGGCTGACCCTCATCGCCTTATTCAAATGCTAATGGAAGGGGCATTAACGCGCATGTCGCAAGCTAAAGGCATGATTGAAGAAAAAAATTATGAAGGTAAAGCTAAATTACTTGGCCGAGTGATGGAAATTATCGCGACCTTACAATCGAGTTTGGATCATGAAAAAGGTGGTGATATTTCATCCAATCTTGATCGATTATATGACTACATGAATCGTCGATTATTAGAAGCCTCGAGTGCTAATGATATTAATATGATTGATGAAGTCATGTCATTACTGCTGGAAGTTAAGGCCGGCTGGGATGGAATTCGCGACGAGTATTTGGCTGCCAGTGGAAAAAAGCCTAATGAACAGAAAGATGCGAATCAATCTTCTTTAAGTGCCTTCTCTGTATAAAGACTAATCAAAAACGATAAAAAATGGATTTTTTTGTGTTTTTTTCTTTAAGCTCTTCAATTAGAGCTTAAAGTTGCTTGTCATATCCCGACTGAATCAGCTATAAAAGTCTTTTAGAAAATCTTCTTATAACAATAAAAATATTAGTGTCAGAAGATTGACCTATTAGCAAATAGATACTTTACTAGTAGTGTTGAAGTCAAAATGATGGCGTGACTGGCTGGGATGCCGGTATACAAAGAATTCTATATTTAAGGCACATATCTCATGTGGAGAGAAATTAAGGTTTTGCTGATTGATGATAATCAACAGCGTAGCCACGATCTAAAAGTTATTCTCGACTTCCTGGGGGAAGAAGCGATAACCGTTGGCGCCAATGATTGGAAGAAACGGGTTGAAGCTGAAGTTGAAGAGACTAGCGAGATTTCTGCAGTACTACTGGGTAACAGTGCGGATATTAGTTTAGCCAAGATGGTTGAAGATATTATCGCTTGGGATCATGGCGCGCCGATACTATATATTGGTGATGATTCAACCGATGAAGTGGCTGAAAATTTACGCCGCGCGATTCTTGCTAATGTTGAAATGCCTCCTAGTTATAATAAGTTATTAGATAGCTTGCATCGTTGTCAGGTATATCGAGAGCAATTTACGCATAATCGCAGTCGCTCAGAGCGTCGTGAAGTGCAGTTGTTTCGCAGCTTAGTCGGTACCAGTCGCCAGATTCAAAATGTGCGCGAACTTATTATGCAAGTTGCAGATAAAGATGTGAGCGTATTAATTACCGGTGAATCGGGTACCGGTAAAGAAGTGGTCGCCCGTAATCTTCATTATCATTCAAATCGCAAAGCGGCTCCCTTTGTACCGGTTAATTGTGGTGCAATTCCTGCTGAACTATTAGAAAGTGAACTGTTTGGTCATGAAAAAGGCGCGTTTACGGGAGCGATTACTACGCGCCAAGGGCGTTTTGAAATGGCGGAAGGCGGAACCCTATTCTTAGATGAAATTGGTGATATGCCTCTGAACATGCAGGTTAAAATTCTGCGTGTTTTACAAGAACATACTTATGAGCGGGTCGGTGGTACTAAAACCATGAAGACCAATGTGCGCATTATTGCCGCAACGCATAAAAACTTAGAAAACATGATTGAAGATGGCAGTTTCCGCGAAGATTTATATTATCGCTTAAATGTTTTCCCCATCGAAATGCCTGCTCTACGTGAGCGCGTAGAAGATTTACCGTTATTATTAAATGAATTAATTTCTCGTATGGAATATGAGAAGCGCGGTTCGATTCGATTTAATTCAGCGGCTATTATGTCTCTTTGTCGTCACGAGTGGCATGGTAATGTTCGTGAATTAGCCAACTTGGTTGAGCGTTTAGCCATTCTTCATCCTTATGGGGTGGTTGGGGTTAATGAGCTGCCGAAGAAATTCCGTCACGTTGATGAGACGGATGAAAATGGCATGATGCAAGCCCCTGTGCTGGCCGATGTTACTCAAATTGATAATGGTTTGGTTGGCGTTGATTCACCAGCATTATTACCCGTGAATGGTTTGGATCTTAAAGAATATCTAAACGATCTAGAAAAATCGTTAATCCAGCAAGCGCTTGATGACTCTACTGGAGTTGTGGCTCGCGCCGCTGAAAAACTGAAAATTCGTCGTACGACATTGGTAGAGAAAATGCGTAAGTACGATATCAGTCGTAAAGAAAAAGAAACCGCTTAGAATTTAGTTGGTTTAAATAAAGCCCATAAGACACTGTTTTATGGGCTTTTTTTATGTCTCTAATTCAGGAGCGACTAAAAAGATAATTCACCACAGAGCACACGGAGGCGCTGCGCTGCACGGAGAAAAGCAAATAAAAAACAAGGAATACAGCTTTTAACTATTAGTCTTACTTTTACTTTTACTTTTACTTTTACTTTTATATTCTTTTTCTCGCTCTTTATCTCCCTC
>Ga0209495_1001027_pt1 | contig 20239 bp, 22 predicted proteins | sample EN1Hudsemesocosm_FD_184629 | JGI IMG/M metagenome (GOLD analysis project Ga0209495, IMG submission 184629) | Methane-oxidizing microbial communities from mesocosms in the Hudson Canyon - EN1E Hudson Canyon (SPAdes) (version 2) | ecosystem: Environmental > Aquatic > Marine > Cold seeps | place... | reverse complement strand
CCAACAAGATGTAAAAGATGAGTTAAAGTTAAAATATATAAAAACGATCCTGATATATTACTCCCAACTCCTGTTAAATAAATGCCTTGATTAGTTAATTGCTGCCATCCCTTAATTTGAAAATATGAAAATAGGATTCCTAAAATTAAAACAGTAAAAACTAAACCAAATATGGACTTTTCTTTTTTAAGTTGAGGTTTAATAAAGAATAGCACTAAACTACTTATAATAATAACCCCAGTACTTAATGCAAAATAATTTGGCAAAATAAATTCTTTCCAATTTCCAACGTCAGCTTTTTCAACTATAAATGCAGATAACATGCTTGCAAAAAACATTGAAATTGCAGCTAATGATATCCATAAAAGCTGTTTTTTAACTATATTTCTTAAAGCTATATCCATATTAATGCTCTACCTCTCCCTCTTTTAATGGTTCAGTTTGTAAAATGAAATCTTCATCAGCACCTGGCTTTGAATAATCATAAGCCCAACGTTTTACAACTGGTAATTCTCCAGGCCAATTACCATGTATTCTTTCTATAGGAGTAGTCCACTCTAAAGTATTTGACTTCCATGGATTCTGAGTTGCTTTTGTTCCTTTGAATATACTATAAAAGAAATTAAAAAGGAAAATTACTTGAACTACAGCTCCAGCTAATGCAAAGAAAGTAATTAGAGCATTAATATCCGATAACCCATCAAACATTGGGAAAGCTGAATTAGAGTAATATCTTCTTGGTAAACCAGCTAATCCTAAAAAATGCATTGGGAAGAATACACCATAGGCACAAATAAAAGTACCCCAGAAATGTATATATCCTAAATTCTTATTCATCATTCTTCCGTACATTTTAGGGAACCAATGATACACCCCTGCGAACATACCATATATAGCAGAAAGACCCATTACAATATGAAAGTGCCCTACAACAAAATAAGTGTCATGTACATTAATATCTAAAGCACTATCTCCTAAAATAATTCCAGTTAATCCACCCGTAATAAATGCTGAAACCGTACCAATAGCAAATAACATTGCTGGAGTGAAACGAATATTTCCTCTCCATAAAGTAGCTAAATAATTAAATACTTTTACGGCTGAAGGTATAGCTATAAGTAAAGTAGTAAATGTAAATACAGAACCAAGGAAAGGATTCATCCCAGTCATAAACATATGATGTCCCCAAACAATAAATGATAAAAATGCAATTAATAATAACGCACCAACCATTGCTTTATATCCAAAAATAGGTTTTCTTGAATTTACAGCAATAACCTCAGAAACAATACCCAATGCAGGTAATAAAATAATGTAAACTTCAGGATGACCTAAAAACCAAAATAAATGCTCGAATAAAATAGGACTCCCTCCTTCATTATGTAAAACTTCACCATTAATAATGATATCTGAAAGATAAAAACTAGTACCAAATGATCTGTCAAAAATTAGTAATAAACCACAAGATAAAAGAACTGGAAATGAAAGGACCCCAAGTATTGCTGTGATTAATAAAGCCCAAACTGTAAGGGGAAGACGTTTCATAGTCATTCCAATAGTTCTTAAATTTAATATTGTAACTATATAATTTAGCCCTCCAAGTAATGAGCCAACAACAAATAATGTTATACTAATTAACCATAATGTCATCCCAGTACCTGACCCTGCAATTGCTTGTGGCAGTGCAGAAAGTGGGGGGTAGATTGTCCAACCACCAGATGCTGGACCTGACTCAACAAATAATGAACTCATCAATACAACTGTAGCAAGAAAGAAGAACCAATAAGAAAGCATGTTTAAAAATCCAGAGGCCATATCTCTCGCCCCAATTTGTAATGGTATTAAGAAATTAGCGAATGTACCTGAAAGACCGGCTGTTAACACCCAAAAAACTAATATTGTACCATGCATAGTAACTAAAGCTAAATATTTATCAGGATTTAAAACTCCAGCATCATTTAACCAAGCACCTGGCAGTAAGTTATACAATATAGAACTTTCACCAGGATTGGCTAATTGGACTCTGAAAATAGCAGACATCAGCATCCCAACAACTGCCATAAACATTCCAGTTATAAGAAATTGCTTTGCAATCATCTTATGGTCCTGACAAAAAACGTATTTAGTAATAAAGTTTTCTTTATGATGTTCCGACATCTTTTATATTATTTTTGAGTTAATAATTTTTTTTCTAAGTTATCCTGAGAAGCAATCCAAATATCATATTCTTCTTGAGTTTCAACAATAAATTTCATTTGCATGTTAAAATGTGAAGCTCCACATATTTTATTACACAATAAAATATATTCAAAATCCGCTCCTTCACTTTCTTTCATTTGAGCAGTTGTTTTGGTAGGAGTAAATCCAAATTGAGTAGTCATTCCTGGGACGCAATTCATTTGAACTCTAAAATGTGGCAAAAAAGCAGAATGTATAACATCCTGAGAACGAAACTTTAATAATACAGGCTTATCAACTACTAAATGAACTTCTCTAGCCATTTTATCATCAGCAGAATTTACATCTAACATGTCAACGCCAAGAGTGTTTTTGCCTTTAACTAATTTATAGTTTGCTTTCCCTAATGTATTGTCAATACCTGAATATCTTGCGGTCCAATTAAATTGCTTCCCATAAACTTCAATTACTTTAGTTGATTCAGTGATCTCAACATTCATAGCATTATCCCAAGTTTTTAAGCCAAAAATAATGAAGCCAGTAAGAATGATAGTAGGGACAACAGTCCATACAACTTCTAACTTATTATTATGCGAGAAAAAATATGCTTTATTAGATTTTTTACCCCTGTACTTATATACAAAGTAAAATAGTATAGGTGATAAAACAAAAAATACTATGAGAATTAATCCCATTGACATTTTCATTAAAAAATCAATTTGAGTCCCATGTATCGAGCTTGCAGGAGGTAATAAAAGATGATTCCAAGTTATCATTTGCCAGACAACAAAAATTAAAAATCCAAAACCTACTATTAAAAATAATAACCCTTGAGTATTATTATCTTTATCAGTTACTTCATTAACATCCTTATTTTTTATTTCTGATAATAGCTCGCTAACTCTAACAATCTGAACTAATGTTGCAATAATTAAGATTGCAATAATAAAAATTAAAATATTTGTCATTTGATAAATTTTTTCGGTCGCAAAAATAGAAAAACCAATGTATGCAAACTATAATTTAACGTATAATTTTATAATTCTGTAAATTTATACTAATTCTATATAAGATGAGAGGATATGTCATCCTCATTCCACTCAGCAAAACTAGTTGCAGTTTCTGATAAAACAACTTTTACTAAACTCACGCCATCAGGAAGTTGTGCTTTAATATAGCTAGCAAAATCAATAACTAAATTCTCTGATGTTGGTTGATAATCCAAATGATAAACTTTATCAAAAGCTTCCAAATTAATATCAGCATGTGGGGAGTTTGCATTAAGTACTAAAGCATGATCAAACTTATCTACTATATTAGGTTTTACAACCTTTTTTAAATCAACAAAATCCATTACCATACCATTTTTAGGATGTCCTAACTCGTTTTTTACTTTTCCTTTTACGGTTACCCAAAGCCTGTAAGAATGCCCGTGTATATTTGCGCATACCCCATCATATCCATGTAAGGCATGTGCCATTTCAAACTTAAATTCTTTAGTTATTCTTATCATCCTTAATTAAATTTAGATTAACTCTTTTATGACTGTAATACATCTTCTTTTGATCCGTTCCTTTTCTCAATAACTTCTGCTCCTCCATTGGCAAATTAATAATCTCAATACATTCTATTGAGCAGCAATTCTCATACTTAGTTTTACAATTATCACATTGCAAAAACAATAAATTACAATTTACATTCTTGCAATTTACATGCGTATCAAATGGCTCTCCACATTGATGGCAATTACTAATTACATCAGCCGATATACGCTCACCTCTCCTTTCATCAAATACAAAATTCTTACCTTCATAGTTGTTTGCCAAACTATCATCTTGTTCTAATTGTCGGGCATAATCAATTATCCCGCCATGCAACTGAAAAACATTTTTAAACCCATGATGTTTTAAATATGCTGATGTTTTCTCACATCTTATCCCTCCCGTACAATAAAGTAAAATTTCATCTTCTTCCTGTCCTTTTAGCATTTCTTTTACCTCAGGTAATTCTTCTTTAAAAGTTTCAACATCAGGGCAGATAGCTCCTTTAAACTTTCCTATCTCACTTTCATAATGATTACGCATATCCACTACTGTAGCTCCACTTTCTAATGCATTATTCCATTTTTCAGCATCCAAATGCACCCCCACATCAGTTACATCATATTCATCAATTGGCAAACCATCAGCAACAATCTGATGCCTCACTTTAATTGTCAGTTTATAAAATGATTTCCCATCATCTTCAACTGCAATTTTAAAGGGCATAGCTGTAAAATATTTATTAGCATGTACTGCCTTTACAAATGCCTCCCAATTGTGCTCAGGAACACTTAATTGTGCATTTACTCCTTCATGTGCTAAGTAAATTCTCCCTAAAACTCCCAATTCATTCCACTGTAAATAAAGCTCATCACGCAAATCAAAAGGAGCATCTAAAATAACATACCTATAAAAAGAAACCGTTTTCCTGCAGAAACTCTCCTTTTCTACTAAAGCTAAACCTTGCTGCTTATTTAGTTTATTAAACATTCCTTTTTTTCCAGTATTCGGATCCATAATATTCTGATTCGTAAATTTAGGGCAAAGATATAAAATCTTAAAATTTTATTGCAAATTAATTTTCCTATTAAAGTATTAGATAATATTATATTTGTCAAAATATTTAAACGCATGCAAGAACGAATTTTAATTATAGGTTCATCAGGTCAAATTGGCACAGAGTTAGTGATTGAGCTGAGAAAAATCTACGGTAACGAAAATGTTATTGCATCAGACATTCGCCAATCATATGATGAGGTAATGAATTCCGGACCTTTTGAGATTTTGGATATTATGGATGAAAAACTCCTCCGTAATGTTGTTGCAAAATATAAAGTTACTCAAGTTTATTTATTGGCAGCACTACTATCTGCAACTGCTGAGCAAAACATTGAATTGGGTTGGAAACTGAATATGCGTTCTCATTCTCATGTATTGGATTTAGCAAAAGATGGACTCATTAAAAAGATTTTTTGGCCTTCATCTATTGCAGTATTTGGGCCTACAACTCCAATGGAGAATACCCCACAATACACGGTTATGGAACCTAATACTGTGTACGGAATTACAAAGCAAGCTGGAGAAAGATGGAATGAATATTACTTTAATAAATTTGGAGTAGATGTAAGATCTATCCGTTATCCAGGGTTAATTGGCTGGAAAGCAGCACCAGGGGGAGGAACAACTGATTATGCTGTGGAAATTTTTCATAAAGCAATAACTGATGGTGAATACGAAAGTTTTTTAGCTGAAAATACTGGCTTACCAATGATGTATATGCCAGATGCAATCCGTGCTACAATTGAATTAATGGAAGCTCCTGCTGAACAAGTAAAAATCCGTTCTTCATATAATTTGGCAGGTGTTAGTTTTACACCAAAAACATTATCAGAGGAAGTTTCAAAACACATTCCAAATTTTAAAATGAGTTACAAACCTGATTTCAGACAAGAAATTGCGGACTCATGGCCATCATCAATTGATGATACGCACGCGCAAAATGATTGGGGCTGGGAACTTAAATATAACCTAGAAAAAATGACTTCAGATATGATGAGAAATCTGAAAGAAAAATATAAAAAAATTGCATAATGAGCAGAAAAATACAGATATACAATACCCTTACAAGAAAGAAAGAAATTTTTAATCCTATAGTGGAAAATCATGTAGGGATGTATGTTTGTGGGCCTACTGTTTATGGTGATCCCCACTTAGGTCATGCACGCCCCGCAATTACTTTTGATGTGGTTTTTAGGTACTTAAAACACTCTGATTATAAAGTAAGATATGTTAGGAATATAACAGATGCAGGACACCTTGAAAATGATGCAGATGAAGGAGAAGATAAAATTGCTAAAAAAGCAAGATTAGAACAATTGGAACCTATGGAAATTGTTCAATTCTACACGATTAGTTATCATAAAGCAATGGATGCTTTAAATTGTTTACCTCCTTCAATTGAACCGAGAGCAACTGGGCATATTATTGAGCAAATTGAAATGGTCAAACAAATTTTAGAAAACGGTTTCGCATATCAGGTGAACGGTTCGGTTTATCTTGATGTAAATAAATACAATGAAAACTATCCTTATGGCATACTTTCAGGTAGAAATATAGAAGATACTTTAGAGGGGACAAGAGAATTAGATGGACAATCTGAAAAGAAAAGTCCTGTGGATTTTGCAATTTGGAAAAAGGCAAATCCTGAACATATTATGCGTTGGCCTTCACCTTGGGGGGAAGGATTTCCTGGTTGGCATATGGAGTGTTCTGCAATGAGCGAAAAATATTTAGGTAAAACGTTTGATATTCATGGTGGTGGAATGGATCTTGTTTTTCCACATCATGAGGCAGAAATTGCACAAAGTAATGCTTGTAATAATTGTGCTCCTGTTAAATATTGGATGCATAATAACATGATAACTGTTGATGGAAAAAAAATGGGGAAATCCCTTGGAAACTTTATAAATTTAGAGGAATTTTTTAATGGAACTCATGCAAAATTAGATAGAGCTTATAGCCCAATGACAATTCGTTTTTTCATACTTCAAGCGCAATACAGAAGCACTGTTGATTTTGGAAATGAAGCCTTGCAAGCTGCCGAAAAAGGTTTTACAAAACTGATGAATGCAATGGAGACTTTAGAAAATCTAAAGAATTCTGACAGCTCAACTTATGATATAAACGAGCTAGAAAAGAATTGTTATGCTGCAATGGATGATGATTTTAATACTCCTATTTTAATTGCACATTTATTTGATGGAGTAAGAATTATTAACTCAGTAAAAGATGGTAAAGAAAGTTTAACTGCTTCCGATTTATCAAAAATGCAAAAACTGTTTTCTGATTTTGTTACTGATATTTTAGGACTTATTTCTGCAAAAGAAAGTGGAGGAAATGACCTTGCTGAAGAAGTGATGGAATTAGTTTTAAAACTTAGAGGAAATGCAAAAAAGAACAAAGATTTTAGCACTGCCGATTTGATTCGTGATGAATTGGACAAAGCTGGAATTCAGATAAAAGATAGCAGAGAAGGAAGTAGTTGGGAGATAAAATAGATGATAGATATTAGACATAAGATATTAGATAATACCTCATTACTAAAAAGAGGGGTTGGGGGTGTGTTGCTTTTAGCAATACTTATTCTTTCTTCTTGCTCAACAGAGCCTCAACAAAAAACAAAAACTACTCCAAAAAAACCAAAAGCAAAAATTGAAGTCCCAACTTTTAATGCAGATTCTGCATATAGTTACATTCAAAAACAAGTGGATTTCGGACCAAGAGTTATTAGCAGTAAGGGTTGGAAAAACTGTGCTATTTGGTTAGAGAAAAAATTCAAAACTTATACTCCAAATGTAATTGTTCAAGAAGCGCCTATTACCACTTATGATAGGAAACATCATACTCTAAAAAACATAATTGCGAGTTTCTCTCCTGAAAAAAATAATAGAGTTGCTCTATTTGCCCATTGGGACAGCAGACATATTGCCGACCATGATACTGAAAACCAAAGCAGCCCAATACTTGGAGCAAATGATGGAGGAAGTGGAGTTGGAGTTTTAATAGAACTAGCAAGACAATTCAGTAAAAAAAATCCTAAAATAGGAATTGATATTATACTTTTTGATGCTGAAGATTATGGTCAACCTGAAAATTCCAACTACCCACTTATGCAAGATTCTTGGTGCTTAGGTTCACAGTATTGGAGCAAGAACCCTCATAAACAAAACTACTTTGCTAGATATGGTATTTTGCTAGATATGGTAGGGGCAAAAGATGCTACTTTTAGGCACGAACAAATCTCCTTTTATTATGGCTCAAGTATCTTACAAAAGGTATGGCGTAAAGCCAATCGATTGGGTTTTGGGAAGTATTTTGTATTTGAAAATGCCAAACAAATAGTTGATGACCATTATTATGTAAACCAAATTACTGGAATCCCTACTATTGATATTATTGAGTATGACCCAGCTAGTGAAAGCAATTTCAACAAGCATTGGCATACTCACAGAGATGATATGGATAATATCGATAAAGAAACTCTTAATGCTGTTGGGCAAACTGTATTGGATGTTATTTATCATGAGTAAACTAAAAAACACCCTCATTCTTTCATCTTTAATTTTCTTATTCTCATGTAGTGAGAATAAAATCAAGAGCTATGAACAAAATTTAGAAACTCTTAAACTACTAGTTGATGATATCAATAATTATTATGAAAGTAGCGATAGTTCGGCTTTAGATATTAGCCAATATTTTACATCAGATTTTACTTTCTATTCGTTTACTGCTGGTTCTCCAAAAGGGGTTCCTGTTTCTTTAACAGAATATCAAGATGGAATACTTTCACAATTAAAAAAAAATGGTTTCTCCATAGAAATTGGACATTCTATTTATTTGCCAGGAATTGATGAAAATACTTATGAAATTGATGGTAGTGTAAGGGTTTATTCTAAAGCAACTGTAAGTAGAGAAAATACAGTTGAACTCTCGGCTTATCGTACAGTTAATTTTAAAAATGGGAAAATATCAGGGATTTGGGAGTGGGCAGATTATGGAGGGGCAATCAATCAGATTTATGAGTAGCATTAAATAATAATCTCTATTTTTAAAACATGAAAAAACTACTTCTACTATTCCTTAGTCTGCCATTATTTGGTTGGGCTCATGGCGTTTCTAAATCCACAATAAATGCTATGGCTGATGCCTCAATAAGCGATTATATTTATTTTGGTGCTAAACATATGGTTACAGGTTATGATCATATTTTATTTCTCATTGGAATCGTATTTTTTCTTACTCAATTTTCTGATATTTTCAAGTTCATTACTGCTTTTACAATTGCCCATTGTATCACCCTTATTTTTGCTACTTTTTATGGCATTACTGCAAATGCCTATCTGGTTGATGCGGTTATTGCTTTTAGTGTTATCTATAAGGGTTTTGAAAATTTAGATGGCTTTACTAAATGGTTTTCTATAAAGGCACCCAATATTATTTTAATGGTTTTTGGTTTTGGATTAATTCATGGGTTTGGGCTGTCAACAAAACTGCAAGAAGTAGCTGTTGCTTCCTCTATTGATTTATCATTAATGCAAATTCTATCTTTTAATTTAGGAGTTGAAATTGGTCAGATTGGAGTTTTGATAATCGTATTTCCATTGCTCTCACTTATAAAAGGAAAATCATTTGACTCCATTTCAAAAGCAACAAACTGGATATTAGTTGTAGCGGGTGTATTCTTATTAGTTTTCCAACTTAACGGTTATTTTTCTGATGATGGACATCATCAGCATGATTTAGAACCAAAAAAGGAACACCAATTAGAGACTGAAACTCATGAGCACACACATGAAGATGGACATTCTCACAGTCATTAGTATTACCTAATTGTATTCAAGTAAAGGCGCTCTACTTTTTTTCTTGCCCACTCAGTTCTTCTTAAAAACTTTAGGCTTGATTTGATAGATGGATTAGAGATAAAGCAATTAATTCTTATCTCCCGCCCTAGTTCTTCCCATCCATATTCTGCTACCAGAAATTCAAGAATATCAACTAATCTTTTTGCATGCAAAGGGTTGTTTGGTTGTTGTTCTCTACTCCCCACAGCCTTGTATGTATAGTATTTCAAAGTCCGAAACTATTAAGGTAGTTTGTTTTTCTACTAATTCTTTTTTTAGATGGCCGGTCATTTTGCACTCCATAGGGAAATATTCCATTTCACAAACTGCCAAGTAAAGCTCAACTAATTCTTCCATATTCTCATTTGGGAATTCCATATCATACTCTTCAAGAGTTTGTTCATCTTTAAAAATATGTTGCCCCTCTCCATACACCCACCAACCTATGTATTCTTTTTGCTCTGTGTTTTCAACCACAATTTTCATGCCACTTTTCTCCTTTTCATCAGAAGAAACATCTATCTTCATTTGTATAGTGCAAGATGAAAGTATGAAAATAAACATCAGTAACGCACCCACTATTTTTAGAAGAGAGTATCTTTTTTTATCTATACTATTTTTTTTCATATTTTTCTCTAATGAGTACGGACTAGCAACCGTCAACTATCTTTATTTATAAAAATTCATCTCATCAATATACTTCCATGCTTTTTCTGGCATCAAATATGAAACATCATTTTCTTCTTTAATTGAATTTCTGATAAATGATGCTGAAATTTCCATTTGAGGAACACCCTTTACTATATGAATATTTTCATGAGTTCCATTTATTTCAATACCTGGCCTTGGGTAAACATATATAGAATAATCTTCCAGAATCTGCTCGTAATTTTTCCACTTATGAAAATTCTGTAAATTATCAGCACCCATAATAAGCGCATAATCATTTGTAGGATGTTGTTCCTTCAAGCGTACCAAAGTATCAATAGTGTAAGATGGTTGTGGCATCTTAAATTCAATGTCAGAAACATCTAATATTTCATTATCCTCCACCTCAGCTCTAATAATTTGTAATCTGTGTTGCTGATTTAAAAGACTCTTCTTTTCTTTGAAAGGGTTTTGAGGAGAGACAACAAAAACTACTTTTTCTAAATCAGAAAACTCTGCCATATAAGATGCAATAACCTTATGCCCAATGTGCATAGGATTAAAACTTCCAAAAAACAGACCAATTTTCATTTTAAGATTTTATAAAATTACTGATTACTTTCTGTGTTTCCTCACATGCTATTTCAAAATCATCATTCAGTATTACTTTATCAAACTTCTGATTTTTTGCAATTTCTTCCTCAGCTTTTGCTAATCTAACCTCTATCTTTTCATCAGTTTCAGAGCCTCTTCCACCTAACCTTTCTCTTAAAACATCCACTGATGGTGGCATAATGAAAAGTGATAAACATTCTTTAGGATATTGCTTTTTTATATTCAATCCCCCTATCACATCAACATCAAAAATTACAGTTTTTCGTTCACTCCAAATTCTTTCAATCTCTGATTTTAAAGTTCCATAATACTGATTTTCATAAACCTCTTCCCATTCTAAGAACGCATCTTCTTTTATCTTATTTTGAAAACCCTCAACACCTAAAAAATAATAATCTTTTCCATGTGTTTCATTATCTCTTTTTTCACGGCTACAAGCAGAAACTGAGAAAGAAAGTTCAGGCATATTTTTAAGTAAATGATGAACAATACTAGTTTTTCCTGCCCCTGATGGAGCTGATATAACAATAAGTTTTCCCATCTACAATATGTTTAATAATTGCTCCTTTATTTTCTCTAATTCATCTTTCATTTGTACCACAATCTTCTGCATTTCTGCATCTGATGATTTTGATCCGATAGTATTTATCTCTCTACCTATTTCTTGTCCTATAAAACCAAGTTTCTTTCCATTAGGAGAATCTGTTTTCATAGTTTCTAAAAAGTAACTCAAATGTGCATCTAACCTTACTTGCTCTTCCGTTATATCTTGTTTTTCTAAGTAATAGATAAGTTCTTGTTCAAACCTGTTTTCATCAATATTCTTAGTATCTATTTCTGCTAATTTATCTGCTAGGCTTTTCTTTACCTTCTCAATTCTACCCTTTCCAAAAGGAAGAATTTCAGTTAATAATCTTGATAAAGTAGTAATTCTAGTAGTAATATCTTCCTCTAATTTTTTACCTTCTTCCATTCGGAATTGCAAAATGTTTTCAATCGCAATATCAATCCCTTTTGCAATTTCATCCCACTCATTATCATTTACTTTTTCTTCTCCTTTTAATAATACTTCTGGCATTTTCAAAAGGCTAGACATTATGTCCTTACTATTTAGGTTCAGTTCAGATGCTACCCCTTCAATCTGAGAAAAGTATTCTTTTATAAGCTCTGTATTTAAGCTATACTTTGCATTGGATTCTGAAGATTCTCTCCAAATAGAAAGTTCAATTTTCCCTCTTTGTAATTTTTCAGAAAGCAATTTTCTAAGCCCAATTTCTTTATCTCTATAAATAGATGACATTTTCACATTGGCATCAATTTGTTTAGAATTAAGCGACCTTACTTCAATAGTAAAGTTAGCATTTGTTAAGTTTAATTCGGCTTTACCATAGCCTGTCATTGATTGAATCATCAGAAAATATTTTTTGCAAATTTATGAATTTTATCCTATCTTGTCTTTACAGAACGAACACTTACCAAATACACCCCAACAAAAATAATAACTGCTGCTATAATTTTCATTTCATCTAAGCTGTCAGAACCCCTAAATATCGCAAATAGTGTAGCTAATACCGGTTGCAAATAAATATAAATACTTACTGTGGAAGGGTTAAGTAATTTTAATGCTGATGAGTTTAATAAGTAAGCAATAACAGTAGTACACACCACTACAAATAGCACCTCCCAAATAATTATTGTCGGAAAACTCACCCAATCAACAGCCAACAGTTCAGTATAACCAAAGGGCAATACATACAATAGCCCAAAACCAAACACATAAAACATAACCGTTATCGGGTGGTATTTCTGCATCAATGGCTTTACCAATACCAAGTACAAACCATAACTTGCTGCATTAATAAAAACAAACATATTACCCAACATAAAATTAGTGTTACCACTTACATCTCCTCCGTTTAGTATTAAGGTGGAAGCGCCAATCAAACCCAATGCTATTCCAATTCCTTTTCTAATATTTATTTTTTCAAACAGAATAAGTGCAGACATTATTATAACCAACACTGGATTAATCGTCATAATAATTGCTGCATTAATTGGGGTGGTTAAGTTCAGCCCTTCAAAAAATAACAATTGATTAATAGCAACTCCAAATATTCCGCATATTGCCAAACGGATGATATCTTTCTTTTCTACTTTTTCATTCACAAATAAAAAATAGAAGAGCGAAAACAATATAACTGCCCCAGTAACCCTTAATAAAATAAAACCTGAAGGCTGGATAAAATCAGGCATTACATCTTTTGCAAAAGTGTAATTGATAGCATAAATTAAATTTGCTACAAACAAAGAAATATGGGCTAATACTATTTTATTCAATGGATTAATTTTTAGCAAAAGTAAAATTAATTACTCCAACTTTTAATACTTTTGCTGAAAGTAAATAATCTCAAAAATTAGAATAATGAAATTCGGAACTAAAACTATACATGCAGGACAGGAACCTGACCCAACTACTGGGGCAATAATGACACCAATCTACCAAACTTCAACTTATATACAAGCTTCTCCTGGCTACCATAAAGGATATGAATATTCCCGTACTGGTAACCCAACAAGAAGTGCTTTGGAAAAAAACCTGGCTGCTCTGGAAAACGGTGCGCATGGTTTATGTTTCGGAAGTGGACTTGGAGCAATTGATGCAATCATCAAATTACTATCCCCTGGTGATGAGGTAATTTCAACTAACGACTTGTACGGAGGTACTTACCGTATCTTCACTAAGATATTTGAATTTTATGGAATTAAGTTCCATTTCATAGGGATGGATAATGCGGATAAAGTTGAGTCTTATATTAATGAGAACACTAAAATGATTTGGGCAGAAACACCAACTAACCCAATGCTAAACATTATTGATATTGAAAGCTTAGGCACTATCTCAAAAAAGCACGACCTTATTTTTGTGGTAGACAACACCTTTGCTACTCCTTACTTACAAAGACCTTTGGATTTAGGGGCTGATATCGTTATGCACTCACTAACTAAATATATGGGTGGTCATTCTGATGTGGTAATGGGAGCAGCAATCTGTAAGGATGAAGCTTTAGCGGAAAGATTATACTTTATTCAAAATTCTTGTGGTGCTGTACCAGGCCCTATGGATTCTTTCTTAGTACTAAGAGGAATTAAAACCTTACACCTAAGGATGCAAAGACATTGTGAAAACGGAAAAGTAATTGCTAACTTCTTAAAGGGTCATCCGAAAGTTGGTGAAGTATACTGGCCAGGATTTGAATCGCACCCAAATCATGAAATTGCTAAAAAACAAATGGATGACTTTGGAGGAATGGTATCATTTAATATAATAGGTAATAAATTAGCAGATGCAATTAAGGTTGTTTCCTCAACTCATTATTTTACTTTAGCTGAAAGTTTAGGAGGAGTAGAATCCTTATGCGGACATCCTGCAAGTATGACACATGCTGCAATTCCGAAAGAAGAAAGAGAAAAAACAGGTGTGGTGGATTCTTTAATCCGTTTATCAGTAGGTATTGAAGATATTGAGGACTTAGTTGCTGACTTGGAACAAGCCCTAGCAAAAATATAAGTGCAAAAAGTTGCAATCATAACAGGTACAGGTGGTGGTATAGGTAAGGCTACAGCTGAATTACTATTAAAGGAGGGTTATCTTGTATATGGATATTCCCGTACCAATAAAATTCAGCATCCTAACTTTACCTTTACCAAAATTGACCTGAGTAATTTAGATGCTGTTAAGCAATTACAATTTCCAAGTGAGAGCCAGCAAGATATTTTACTTATAAATAATGCAGCTACCATTGGTACCATTCTCCCTTTTGATAAAAAAGAAACGAGCGATATCATTCAGGAGTATTACCTTAACTTAGTTGCCCCTACTATACTATGTAAGAAATTCATTACTACTTATCCTGAGGATAAAAAGTTATTGATAAATATTGGTTCAGGGGCAGGCAACAGCCCTATTCATTCTTGGAGTACTTATTGCGCCACTAAGGCTGCACTTGATATGCTAACAGGGGTAATTGCAGAGGAAAATCATAAAAATCTAACCGTTTTCTCTGTTCATCCAGGTGTAGTAGATACCAATATGCAGTCAGAAATAAGGAATTCTGACCCCAAAAACTTCCCACTTTTAAGCAAATTTACAGACTATTACATCCAAAATGAACTAGAAAGCACCAAAATAGTAGCTCAAAAGTTGTTACATATTATCCAAAATAGCAATAAATTTAAGCAAAATATACTATCAATTAGAGATGTTAGTATAAATTAGTCATTTTAGCATCCATATTTGTCATATTTCATCCTTTATCATTGAATATCAGCCACTTGAACTCTTAATCAATTCTTAACATTTTCGTGTTTATAAAGGTGTTATTTGTACATTATTGATTATCAATTTACTACACATATCTCACTGATTACTAGCGTGTTAAAAACTTGATACTTATCCAAAATAGATGTGTTTAGAAAAATCATTAAAATGAAAGATTTAATTGCAAATTTTTAGTTTGATGCAATTTAAGTTCTAAGTTTGGCATCAGTATTAACCAAATTATTTTATATTATGGATGCAGTATTTAAGTACATGAACGGGTTCTTTAAAGGACTAATGGGATTAATTATGACCGTATTAGGTCTTGCAATTACAGTAACTTTCCTTTTTGGAGCAGATGGCTTCATGGGATTAGATGTTATTGGTAACATTGTAGGTGTTATTAATGGATTAGCTGCTGAAGGATTTGTAGGATTGATCGGTATCTTGATCGTTTGGAGCTTAATCTCAGGTAAATAATATACCTTTGATAAATTAATAAAAATAGCCCTACATTAGTGGGGCTATTTTATTAAACTCAAAAATCATTATGACTGAATTTTTTAAATCACTACAAGAAAAAATAATTGGAGCTATATCTTTAGCATTGTCCATTCTGTGTATTGGTGTGATAGTTCAATTATTATTAGGCGAAAGCTTAGTAGGATGGGATCCTGTTGGCAACATTCAAGAGGCGGGTTCTGCTTTTATTGGGGTGATTGCAATAGTGGCTTTATACTTACTTTTTAAAAAGAAGTAGATTTAGTGAGCTTCTAACCAATTTAATCCTTCTCCAATATCAACAATTAAAGGAACTTGCAAACTAACTGCTTGTACCATCTTCTCTTTTACAAGGGTTTTTAATTCTGAAGATTCAGAATTATGCATGTCAAACACCAGTTCATCATGTACTTGCAACAACATTTTTGATTTCATCTCTCTTTGCTCCATTTCTTGCTGAACATTAATCATTGCAATTTTTATAATATCAGCAGCTGAACCTTGAATAGGCGCATTTATAGCATTTCGTTCAGCCATAGCTCTTATCATTCCATTCCTAGCATTTATATCTTTTAGATACCTTCTTCTTCCCATAATAGTCTCTACATACTCCTTCTCTCGAGCTTGTTCAATTGACCAATCCATATACTCTTTTACTTTTGGAAATTGCTCAAAATAATTATCAATTATCTCCTTTGCTTCAGTACGGCTAACACCAATATTCTGAGAAAGACCAAAAGCTGAGATGCCATAAATAATTCCAAAATTTACAGATTTAGCTTGCGAACGCATGTTTCTATCCACATCCTTAACATCAACTTTAAAAACTTTTGCAGCAGTAGCAGAATGAATATCAACACCATTATTAAAAGCAGTAAGCATACCTTCATCTTTACTTAATGATGCCATAATCCTCAATTCAATTTGAGAATAATCAGCAGCCATTAAAGTATAATTTTTATCTTTAGGGATAAATGCCTCACGGACTTTCATCCCTCTTTTTGTTCTAATAGGAATATTTTGTATGTTTGGATTTACTGATGACAATCTTCCAGTTGAAGCTACAGACTGATTAAAAGTAGTATGAATTCTTTTGGTTTCAGTATTAACCAATTCTGGCAATGCATCAACATAAGTTGAAAGGAGTTTTTTAACGCCTCTAAAAGTCAGAATTTCGTCAATAATTGGGTGAGTATCTTTTAATTTTAGCAAAGTTTCTTCTGAAGTAGAGTATTGTCCTGATTTTGTTTTTTTAGGTTTTTTACTGAGCTCCAATTTTTCAAAAAGAATTTCTCCCATTTGTTTTGGAGAAGAGATATTAAACTCTTCATCAGCCAACTGATGAATCTTATTCTCAAGCAATTGAAGTTCAGATGTTAATTGTGTGCTATAATTCTGTAGCATTTCAACATCTAAAGCTATTCCTTCTAATTCCATTTTAGCAAGAACTTTAGTTAAAGGGATTTCAATTTTTTCAAACAAATCAAAAACCTCAACTTCCTTCATTTCTTTTTCAAAAATAGGAGCAAGCTTAAATATTACTGATGATTTTTCACTTGCAAAATCACATATATTATCGCTATTAATTTCAGAAAGTAAGCTTTTTGTTTTCCCTTTTCCTGTAATAGATTGTTCTTCAACCATTATTACATTTAAATAATTATCTGCAATAATATCTAAGGAATGTCGCATATCAGGATGCAATAAATAATGAGCAATTTGCACATCAAAAAACGCTCCCTTTAAATTTATATTATGATTACTTAAAACCTTAATTGAAAATTTTAAATCATACCCAATTTTAGTGATTTCCTCATTTTCAAAAATTGATTTTAGGTGCTTAATATTTTGTTCTAAAAACGGAATATAGTACCCATTATCATCATTATAACTGCACGAAACTCCTACTAATTTTGTAGTTAAAGAATCATTTGTATCTGTAATAATGCTGAAAGAAAACTTTTTATTATTTTCAATATCAACAACAATTTTATTTAAAGTATCCTTAGCGGCTAATTTAAAGTTACTTTTTTGAGTTTCTTTTTTTTGGAAACTAACAGGTTCTGCAAATAAATCAAATTGAGATGTTGGAGTTGTTTCTTTCTTTTCAATAATAATTTCTTTCTTAGGAACTGAAGTAGAAGAATTGGAGGCAAGCACCCTTTCTAAAAGCGTTTTAAATTCTAACTCATCAAAAAGTTCTCTTATCTTTTCTTCATTTCTAGAAGAAATAATTAAGGATTTTTCATCTAATTCAATCGGGACATCTGTAATTATGGTAGCTAACTTTTTACAAAGCAATCCAATTTCTTTTGCTGATTCAACTTTCTCTTTCATCTTCCCTTTTAAGTCAGCAGTATTCTCAAAAAGGCCTTCCATTGAACCATACTCTTTAATAAACTTTTGAGCTGTCTTTTTCCCAACCCCTGGTATCCCAGGGATATTATCAGATGCATCTCCCATCATTCCTAAGTAGTCAATTACCTGATCAACTCTTTGAATGTCAAATTTTTCAAGCACCTCAGGGATACCCCAAATTGCAGTGGGTTGCCATTTATTCCCTGGCCTATACATAAATATGTTTTCAGATACTAGTTGAGCAAAGTCCTTATCGGAAGTCATCATATAAGTTTGAAATCCTTCCTTTTCAGCTTTTTTTGCCAAAGTTCCAATCACATCATCAGCCTCAAACCCATCTTTATACAGTTTAGGAATATTAAATGCCTCCAACAACTTGTCAATGTAAGGCAAAGCATCACGCAATCCATCAGGCATTGCTTCTCTATGAGCTTTATATTCTGGATATTCTATGTGCCTAAGAGTAGGAGTTGGCCTATCAAAAACAACTGCAATATGAGTTGGTTTTTCCTTTCGTATCACTTCATTTAAAGTATTCACAAAGCCAAAAACTGCTGAGGTATCTAATCCCTTAGAGTTAACTCTAGGATTTTTTGCAAAAGCAAAATATGCTCTGTAAATAAGAGCAAAAGCATCTAATAAAAATAATTTCTTTTCTTCTTTCATCTGTTGTAAAAGTACAATTTATAAGCATTAATTGTTTACTTTTACTCTTCAAAATTTTCAGATGAATAAATCAGATAAAAAAGAACTTTATAGTAGTTTATTTGTGCCATTTTTATTTTTACTTACAATGTGGTTGGTTAAAATCATTGAGGTAAATTTTAACTTTTCATTTGTAAAATTTGGCGTTTCTCCTCAAACTTTTAGCGGACTTAAGGGTATTCTTTTTTCACCATTTATCCACAAAGATTTTACTCACTTATTAAACAATAGTTATCCTGTACTTATATTAGGAGGAATGCTTTTTTCATTCTACAGAAAGATTGCAGTAAGAATATTTTTATGGCTATTTTTCATTTCAGGTTTTTGGCTTTGGATAATTGGAAGGCCATCATTCCACATTGGTGCAAGTGGAATAATTTATGCGCTTGCATCCTTTATTTTAGTAAGCGGGATAATTCGTAAAAATCCAAGATTATCTGCAGTATCATTAGTAGTTATCTTTTTATATGGCTCTATGATTTGGGGGATACTCCCAACAAATGAAGCTGTATCATGGGAAGGGCATTTAGCAGGTTTTGTTGCAGGAATTATTGTTGCACTATTCTACAAAAATGAAGGGCCAGAACGCAAGAAATACCAATGGGAAATTGATGAAGAAATGGAAGAAAAATTTCGTGAAGAAAATAAAATTAAAATCAACTACATCTTAAAGAAAGATGATGAGATAATTTAATCTTTTGATGGTTTAATAATCCCCCAATTAGATGCAAACCAAGTTCTTTCATGAAAGTAATAAAAGATAAGTTTTGCAACTCTATCTAATATCACTAACCAACCAACTTGACTCTTATCAAGAGGTTCAAAACCAAAATAAGGTGGCAAGTATGATAACACAAAAAATGTTGTTGTCATTGCTAATAAATTCCAACTTATTGCTTTTAAGAAATGTCTTCTTCTTCTAATTGTAACTTTTACACTCATTTTCTTATACTTTTCGGATGACAAATATAGTAAATTATCTGAATAAAAATACATGCTTGTATTTGAGTGAAAAGATGTATTTTCGCATCTCATGAAAAAAATCAGAAATTTTTGCATTATTGCACATATTGACCATGGTAAATCAACTTTGGCTGATAGATTATTAGAATTCACAGGGGCAGTTACTGAGAGAGAAGCTGAGTCTCAACTTTTAGATAATATGGACCTTGAAAAAGAAAGAGGAATCACCATTAAAAGTCATGCGATACAGATGGAATATACGCATAAAGGTGAAGAGTATATTCTTAATTTAATTGACACTCCTGGGCATGTTGATTTCTCTTATGAAGTATCAAGATCAATTGCCGCTTGTGAAGGTGCGCTTTTAATTGTTGATGCTGCGCAAGGGATTCAAGCGCAAACAATTTCAAATTTATATTTGGCTTTGGAGCATGATTTAGAAATAATTCCTGTACTCAATAAAATTGATTTACCTTCTGCAGAGCCTGAAGTGGTAAAGGATCAAATTATTG
>Ga0209495_1001025_pt1 | contig 20251 bp, 18 predicted proteins | sample EN1Hudsemesocosm_FD_184629 | JGI IMG/M metagenome (GOLD analysis project Ga0209495, IMG submission 184629) | Methane-oxidizing microbial communities from mesocosms in the Hudson Canyon - EN1E Hudson Canyon (SPAdes) (version 2) | ecosystem: Environmental > Aquatic > Marine > Cold seeps | place... | reverse complement strand
ACATAGCTGAGCCATGGTGTCAGCTCGTTCACCACTAATACCATCAAAACCTAGTTTGCCATCAAACAGTCCCCAATCTTCACCCTCTGTATTCAACGGCATGGCATAGCCTAATAACAGGCGATCTAAACCTGCTCGCCAAGTATTGGCTTCTATTTCAGGCAAACCTAAGGCAGCTTTATCTTCAGCTGAGATACCCCAACGTGTTTGAGTATCACGTAACCATGTTCGAATAAGCTCTATTTGGTCTTCATATAATGAGAATCGTTTTTGAACGGCAGGACAATCTAATAATGCCATCACGGTTTCAACATCAAAACGTGACTGAGGTAAATCTAAAAGACTCGTAAAAGCTGATAAAACAGGACTTTGCCTCTGGATCCCACTATCTGCAATACCATGAGGAATAAAATGCTCCGCTTTGGCACAAGAAAAGACGGCATCTATCCACGGGGTGTACAGTTCAATATCAGGTGTCATCACCACAATATCAGTCGGAGATAAGTCAGGATGGCGTTCAAACAATGCTAACAGCTGATCATGTAATACTTCGATTTCACGCATAGCACTATGGCAAGAATGAACCATAATAGAGTCATCATCTAGAGCTATAAACCTATGTGGCTGCTCAGTGCTTATCTCTCTTAAGGTAACAATATCTTGTTGTAATAGCCCCAACATCTGATCACACTCAGGCGGCATGAACAATGATTCTTCTTCTGGCTGAATCTCTTGCAACTGGTCAAAAAACTCCTGACCTTGTTTGCCTAAACTCGCTAATAAAGGATGACCACTGACTAAATAATCAGCTTGTTCTGGTGAATCAATTAAACGTTGTGTTTGTGTTTTTTGATCGACCAGATCGCCCCAATACTCTTCACTTGGAGAAAGAAAATATAAGGTGACATCACAGTGTCTGGCCATTAATTTAAATAAGTCTAAATAAACAGGTGGTAATGCCGAAATACCAAAGATTGCCATTCGTGATGGTAGTTGAGCTGGACGTTGCTCAATCGATGCCAAATAGTCCTGCAACTGAACTAGTAAATTAGCTCGATGCATTGGTTTGTTATCACCATCAGTCAATTGTTGCCATAACATCGCCTGCCAATGTGGTTTCTCGCCCTGCTCCCATGCTTGAATCCAATCAGGACGGTACATGAGATATTGATCAAAAGTATCAGCAATACGATGTGCCAAACCATAAAGTTTTAATGGTTCATTGGCCTCACCAAGATAGGCATCAATAGACTCAAAGCCAGCTTGTTGCCGACATTGTGGCAGGAGTTCATATAAACGCCATGCCATTGCATCAGTCGAAAAAGAAGATTGTTTAGGTATATTGGGTAATAGTTTGCGAAACAATGCCCAGATATAAGCAGAGGGATACGGGAAATCAATATGGCTGACCACACCATGAGATTGGGCTAAAAATAATGATAACCAGCGAGTCAACTCATTACTCTGCACAATAACCGTTTCAGCTTCTAAAGGAGGCAATGGCTGAGATTGCTGCAACTCGGCAAGATGAGCCGCTAATTGCACCATATTATTACTGTAAACAACCTTAAACATGCTCGAAGCCTATTCTCCTGTGAAGTAACATCATACTTGAAGAAACAAACCGTTACACCCTCTTTAAATAGTACTGCTTATGCACAAGCTTTACTCACTATTCATTTAATAAAAAATAATCAATCCAACAGTAGAAATACTCTACAATTGAAGCATCTAATTCAAGTGATAAAACTTATGGCTAAAAGCTCAACAATCAATAAAATATCTCTTAATATTGCCAATATGGATAAGCATTATTATCAAAGCCATGAATTGACGGTGGCACAGCATCCTTCTGAAACAGACTTTCGTTTTATGATTCGTCTTATTGCATTTATGGCCAATGCCAGTGAGCGACTGAGTTTTACTAAAGGCATAGCCAGTGATGATGAGCCCGATCTCTGGGAAAAATCACTGACTGATGAAATTGATCTATGGATTGATTTGGGTCAACCTGATGAAAAAAGAATTCGTAAAGCTTGTGGCCGTGCCAAACAGGTGATTATTTATACCTACCATGAAAAAAAAGCCAAAGTGTGGTGGCAGCAACAACAAGAAAAATGTCAGCGTTTTAACAACCTTAAGGTGATTCATATCAATGCCGAGGGTGTGGATGCAATGGTGAACCGTTCAATGCAATTGCAATGCAATATTCAAGATGGTGAAATCTATTTAAATGATGACTCTTCTGACTTTACCATCAGTATTAAAAACCTCGAAATATCATAGACTTGCAGGTCTGATTTTAACCCGACATGTTGGACTAAAGTCCAACCTACAATTTCTATAAGTCAGATTCTAAACCAACCTACGATATTTTATTTTGTTTTGCCTATTCCTAAGAACTTCAAAAAGTATTTTTCAAAAGCAGGTTCTGATGAGCCCTTTTTCATTTTATAGATGAAGTATTTCTCAAAGCCTATTTTTGCTAGTCTGACCCATTTACCTTTTTTCATCCAAGCAGTATTTCGTGGTGGAATTTGTGGCATTGCAACAAAAGCGGCACCTGAGTGGCCCATATCTGCAAGACAAATGGCATTCCATGTGGCTTTAGCATAAGCCTCTTTGCCATCGACAATTGCTTTAATATTATCTACTGATGCGGTCGCCATACTTTCGATCATATAACCCGTTTTAGGTGCGCCAACTGGCAAAGGTGTTGCTTCAACTGGTGGAATAGCAATACATACCCCAACACCATAGATATTTGGATATTTTGGATTACGTTGGAACTCATCTACTTTAAGAAAACCACGGGGATTGACCACTTCCTCGCCCATGTTCGCCACACAATCCACACCTTTAAAAGCAGGTAACATCATTGAGAATTTAAAAGGAAGTTGATGTGTTTTTATTGTTTCAGCTTGGTCGTTTACTTGTTCAACGAGCATTTCACCTTTAGTGACTTTTGCTACTTTGGCGTTCGTGATCCACTTAATATCATTGTTTCTAAATTCTGATTCTAATAAACTTTTTGAATCACCAACACCACCTAAACCTAGATGACCAATATAAGGTTCAGAGGTGACAAAAGTGATGGGCACTTGATCTCGAATTTTAGCTTTTCTTAGGGCTTGATTCATGATCATGGCATATTCATATGCCGGTCCATAACATGATGCTGCTTGTACAGCTCCGACCACAATAGGACCAGGATTTTTAACAAATTCCTGCCATGATTCATAGGCTTTTTCAGCATGGTCAATGCTACAAATTGATTCCGTATATCCTTCTGGGCCTAGACCTTCGATAGCATCAAAGTCTAATTTTGGTCCTGTAGCAACGATTAAAAAGTCATAATCTAGCGTTGTGCCATCACCTAAAAGCAATTGATTCTGTTCTGCTTTAATTTCAGTGACACCCGCTGAAGAAAACGCGATACCTTTCTTACTTAAGTAAGGTTCAATATCAAAGGCTGTATCTTTACGTTGTCGCCAGCCAACGGCAATCCAAGGGTTGCTAGGTACAAAATGGAAAACTGGCGTGTTCGATACAACCGTAACATCATGCTCTTTTCCTAATGCATCACGTGCCTCATAGGCTGCGGGTAAGCCTCCGGTGCTTGCTCCAATTACGATTACATGTGCCATCTTGAACCCTCAATATTAGAAAATGATGATATACGGATTATTACACTTTAAACCAAGTAAATCTAGTGTACCGTTTTAGAATCAGAATTTGATAATGTTGCATCTGCAAATAAACGGGCAACATCCACTTTATCAAAGTGATAATGTTCGTTGCAAAATTCACAAGCCACTTCAATCTTACCTTGCTCTTCCACTAACTCTTTAGCATCATGCTCACCCAATAGACCGATGGTTTCCCCAACTCGTTCTCGTGAACAGTTACATGAGAAACTAAGGCCTGTTGCTGTCAATAAGCGGCATTCTTCTTCATGGAATAGGCGGTGAAGTAATGTGCCACAACCTAATTCAAGTAATTCAACCGGTTTAACTGTTGAGGCTAATTGGCTAATACGAGACCAGTGCTCTTCGTCTTCTTCTTTATTATCGTTATCACCGCTTGGCAGTTGCTGTAAAAATAAACCCGATACCGCGTTAGCATCAGCGGCTAACCAGATTCGTGTATCCAATTGTTCTGATTGTTGGAAATAAGTTTCTAATACACTTGCAATAGAATCTCCTTCCAAGCTGACAACACCCTGGTATGGTTGTTTGGATCCTTCCACATCAATTGTAATCGCTAAAGCCCCATTTCCAGTGACTTCCGTCAACGTTGCATCATCAGCAACATCGCCATCCCATTGTGCAAATGCACGTAAGGTATTTTCACTGGTACATTCAACCATCATCAAAGTCACAGGACCTGATGATTTAATCTGCAGTACTAAACGGCCTTTAATCTTCACTGTTGCAGCTAATAATGCCGCTGCAGCCATCATTTCACCCAGTAAACCTTGAATTGCAACAGGATATTCACGTAGCTTGGTGACTTGCTGCCAGCTGTCGCTTAAATGTACCCATTCACCACGAATAGCGGCATTATCAAAGATAAAGCGTTGTAAATTATCAGACTGAAATTCAGCTGACTCTGATGTTGTATCGTTCATAAAATTTTTCCAAAAAAAATGCTGGATAGATATCTACCCAGCATTTTACTACTTTAGTGTCATTCCCAAGATCTTTTATTGGGAATCCATCTATTTTTTATCTAAAAATAGACTCCAGATAGTTATTTAATCTGTCCATATAGATCCCCGATAAAAGATCTCGGGGATGACGTTACGCTTACATGCATTACTTAGTTAACGTTATGCTTACATGCATTACTTAGTTAACGTTACGCTTACATGCATTACTTAGTTAGCGTTAATAACAGCTCATTCAAACGTTTCACATAACTTGCAGGGTCTTCTAGCTGACCACCTTCTGCCAATAATGCTTGATCAAACAAGATTGAAGACCAATCTGTAAATAGACCCTCATCAGATTCAGCTTTCAAACGCTCAACCATTGGATGTTCTGGATTCAATTCAAAGATAGGTTTTGTATCAGGACCCATTTGTTGACCAGCGGCTTTAAGCATACGCTCAAGGTTCGCACTCATATCATTATCATCGGCCACTAAACATGCTGGAGAATCAGTTAAACGATGTGTAATACGAACATCTTTAACTTTATCACCTAATGTTGTTTTAACGCGTTCAACTAGGTCTTCAAAGTTTTTATCTGTTTCTTCTTGTGCTTTTTTCTCAGCTTCATCTTCAAGTTCACCAAGATCTAAGTCACCTTTAGCAACAGATTGTAGTTGTTTGCCATCAAACTCAGTTAATGAGTTTGTTAACCATTCATCAACACGATCAGCTAATAATAAAACTTCGATACCTTTCTTACGGAAGACTTCTAAGTGCGGGCTATTTTTAGCCGCTGCAAAGCTTTCTGCCGTAATGTAATAGATCTTGTCTTGTTTGTCAGCCATACGACCAACATAGTCTTCAAGAGAAACAGTTTGTTCTTCTGAGCCTGTTTCAGTCGTTGAGAAACGCATCAATTTAGCCAATGCATCTTTATTGGCAAAGTCTTCACCTGAACCTTCTTTGATGACTTGGCCAAACTCTTTCCAAAACGCAGCATATTTCTCAGCATCGTTATTGGCCATTTTTTTCAATTCGCCCAATACTTTCTTCACTGATGCAGCACGAATGCTATCAATCGTTTTGCTACCTTGAAGAATTTCACGTGATACATTCAAAGGCAGATCATTGGTATCAATGACACCACGAATAAAACGTAAGTAGCGAGGCATTAATTGTTCAGCATCTTCCATAATGAAAACACGTTTCACATAAAGTTTTAAGCCTTTAGTGCTATCACGGTCCCATAAATCAAAGGGTGCTTTTGAAGGGATATAAAGCAATGAGGTGTATTCAGTTTTACCTTCAACTTTATTATGACTCCAGCTTAAAGGCTCTTGGAAATCATGAGAAACTTGTTTGTAAAATTCAATGTATTCTTCATCAGAGATATCGTTCTTAGATAGTGTCCATAAAGCTGTTGCTTTATTGACTGTTTCATCTTCAAGAACTACTGACTCATCAATTTCGCCTTCTTCATTCGGTACTGGCTCTGCCGCCATCATGATTGGTAAATTGATATGATCAGAATATTTAGTAATGCAATTACGTAAACGCCAGCTGTTTAAGAACTCTTCTTGATCTTCACGTAAATGCAGAGTGATTTCAGTACCACGGGCAGGTTTATCAATTGTTTCAATAGTAAAGTCACCTTTACCAGCTGATGTCCATTGCACACCATGTTCAGATGTTAAACCTGCACGACGTGTTGTTAAGGTCACTTTATCGGCAACGATAAATGCAGAATAAAAACCAACACCAAATTGACCGATTAATTGAGAATCTTTAGATTCATCACCGGTCATTTTATCGAAGAATTTTTTAGTACCTGAGTTAGCAATTGTACCAATATTGGCAATCACTTCCTCACGGTTCATACCAATACCGTTATCAGTAATAGTGACGGTTTTAGCCTCTTTATCAAAGGCAACGTGAATTTTTAATTCAGCATCAGATTCGTAAAGCGCATCATCAGACAAAGCTTCAAAACGTAATTTATCAGAGGCATCAGCGGCATTAGAAACCAACTCACGCATAAAGATTTCTTTGTTGCTGTATAACGAGTGGATCATAAGATCCAATAATTGTGAAACTTCTGTCTGGAAACCTAGCGTTTCCTTATGTGCATCAACACTCATTAATTGTGCCTCCATCTGGCATATTTATTAACTTGAATAGTGCAGATGGGGGCAGCAATATAAGAGTTCAAGTCATTAGCATTTCTTTTTTCAATTAAGCCTTATTTTGTTAAAACTTATCTAATTATTAAAGTAATAATCAGTATTGCCGTTACGATAGTTATATAGCGCTAAACATCGGAGGTCTCATCATGGATATTCAATTTAGTCAAAGTGTAAAAGAACTCGCCAAAGCCGATAATAAAAAAGAAAATGGGCCGATTGGGCTTGAAGTCTCAGAACTGGCCAAAGTAAAAGATACTGCAAAAAAGACGCTTAATTCTGCCATTCTTGAATCAGCCATCAATGTTAATTCTGCTTCAGGCTCACCACAAGCACTTGTGTTAAAAGCGGCCTTAGAAGGTATTAATGATGCGTTACGTGCTTCAATGGGTGAGAACGCTATTCAAAATGCCTATGATTCAGGCTTAGATGTAAGCCCAGATGCAACAGCTGATCGGATTGTGTCGTTAAGCACGGCCTTTTTTGGCTCATATCAAGAGCAACACCCTGAATTATCTCAACAAGAAGCTTTAACTAAATTTACCGACTTGATTAGTGGTGGGATTGACACCGGTTTTAGTGAAGCAAGAGAGATTCTAAGTGGTTTAAATGTTTTGGAGGGTGATATCGCTAGTAATATTGACTCAACATACGATCTTGTACAAGAAAAACTAGCTGCTTTTATTGAAAGTTTTAATCAAGAGCAGCAAGAAATAGACGAAGATAGTTAGGCTATTTTTTATACTCAAAACCGTGCTATGGTTAAACTCTAAATCTGGTATAAAGAGTTATAAATCTTATGCAAGAAAACCAGCTACGTATTCTTACTTATAATCTGCATAAAGGTTTTAGTGCTGGTAACCGTCACTTTATATTGCATCAAGTTCGTGATGCCCTAGTCGAATCAAATGCTGACATATTGTTTTTGCAAGAAATGCAGGGGCAGCATACCGAACACGAAAAAAAACACCCAAATTGGCCTGATAATTCTCATTCAGAGTTTTTAGCCCACGATGTTTGGCCTCATTATGCCTATGCTAAAAATGTAAGCTACGATGCAGGTCATCATGGCAATGCAATCCTCAGTAAATACCCCATTCAACGCTGGGAAAATATTAATATTTCGCCCTTTTCTTGGGCTAGTCGAAGTTTGCTACATGGCGTAGTCAAACTACCTAACTCAAACGAAGAAATACATATTATATGTATCCATCTAGGTTTGATGGCCATGGAGCGTCGACGCCAGTTTAAAACCTTATGCAAGCGAATTGATGAACATGTACCGCATGATGCAACGCTCATTGTTGCTGGAGACTTCAATGATTGGACCGGTCAGGCTGAAAAACACTTTGCTCAAAATCTAGATCTAAAAGAAGCCTATCGAACCTTGCATCATCGTTATGCCAAAACCTTTCCAGCTTGGTTACCACTATTAAAAATGGATAGAATTTATTATCGTGGTTTACAAGTCACGTCATGTGAACGACCAAGTAAAAAAATCTGGAGTCGTTTATCTGATCACGCACCCTTAATAGCTACATTTACCTTATGAAAACAGAAAAGATAACCATAAAAGCATTATTAACGTTGCCCAATATTCTCACTTGCTTCCGCTTTGTCGCTGCACCAGCGTTATTGTGGTTGGCATGGAGTGGATATGGGAATGAATTTTTATGGTTACTCGCTTTTACCTTTTTAACAGATATGCTGGATGGCCTAGCTGCCAGATTACTCAATCAAGTAAGTGAATTAGGTGCATTGCTTGATAGCGCTGGTGATCTTGTTATTTATACCATCATGGCCATATCAATTTGGTGGCTATGGCCAGAGATTGTTGATCGAGAGAAGACCGTTATTATTTTAGCGATCATTAGTTTTACAGCCCCAGTTCTAGTGGGGGTTATCAAATTCCATAGTTTTACTAGTTATCACACTTGGCTGGTAAAAGTCGCCGTAGTTTCTATAGGTTTAGCATTTTTTATACTATTTATTTTTGATATTGCATGGCCGTTTCAACTCGCCACTCTCGTTTGTATTTTAGCGGCAACTGAAGAAATTATCATCACACTGTATTTAACAGAACAACGATCAGATGTTCGTTCGTTCTGGCATATTATTCGTGATCGCGAATAAATACCCATTCATCAGCTGCTGACATCTCAGGGCTAAAGCGATAACCATCCACATCAAATTGTTTGATTTGTTCAGGTTCATCAATTCGTTGATCAATGATGTAACGACTCATTAGACCACGTGCTTTTTTTGCATAAAAACTGATTATTTTATATTGACCATTTTTCCAATCTTTAAACACCGGAGTAATGATTCGTGCATTTAGTTTTTTAGCTTCTACGGCTTTGAAATATTCATTAGAGGCCAAGTTAATCAAGATGCCATCTGTTAGTTCTGCTTCAATCGATTCACGAAGCTGACTACCCCAGAATTGGTACAAGTCTTTACCTTTAATATTGGCAAACTTAGTTCCCATTTCGAGGCGATATGCTTGCATCAAATCTAAGGGACGTAACACGCCATAAAGCCCCGATAGAATTCTTAGCTTCTCTTGCATAAACTCAAAACCATCAGCATCGAGTGTGTCCGCATCTAAACCGGTATAAACATCACCTTTAAATGCCAATACTGCTTGTTTGGCATTGTCTAAATCAAAGGGTAGCGACCACGTTTGAAAGCGGGCCATATTAAGCCCGGAGAGCTTATCGCTTAACTTCATCAATGAAGCAATATCTGCCGCTGATAGCTTTTTCAAATCATCAACAAGCTGTTGTGATTGCTTTAGAAAACGCGGCTGACTATGCTTTTTTGTAACAGGAGCACTATCAAAATCCAGTGTTTTAGCTGGTGAAACGACAATAATCATATGAATCTAAGTCGATGGTTTATCATCTTCTGGTTCAACATCAATAATAGCTTCGTGTTCATCTGTTTCTACCTCAGCTTCTACTTCAATAGGTGCAAGTTCTTCTACGTCACCCCATGATGCAAAAGGAAAAGGCTTACGCTCGTCATTGTAGGTTAAAAATAACAATATTTGATTGATATATTTCGTTAGGGCTGCTGAGAACTCACGCAAGTTTTTGTTATCTGAGCCCGTAATGAGTGCAAATAAAACTTGAATGAAAATCAACACACCTGTCACCATCACCGAAAAGTATAAAACAATCCAAAACAATACCATGTAAAGAATTCGGATCCATTGATTAGTATTTTGAAGGTTTTTCTTCACTTGTTCTTGATTTTGTCCTGCCATGTCTTTCACCTTATAGAGTAGCTTGAGCAATAAATTATAGGACAAACTTTACCATGAAAATATATAAGGTGATATCTCTATTAAATTCAAAATATATTTATATGTAAATTTGCTCTATTATCCCTTTATGAAAATTATTATTGCTAAAGATGAAGCTCAAAGATTGAGTAAAGCAGTTCACTCCCAGTTTACTAATATAGAGTCACCATGAAACCTGTCATTTCAATTATAGAATCCATCATCGAATGGGTAGGTCGTACAGCCTCATGGTTAGTATTAGCATTGGTCTTATTAATTTGCTACGACGTCGCGATGCGTTATCTTTTTCAACAAGGTTCAGTTGCCTTACAAGAACTAGAATGGCATCTATTTGCTTTAATTTTTCTGCTCGGTTCAGCCTATACGCTTAAATATGATGAACATGTCCGCGTCGATATTCTCTACCAAAGTCGCTTTTTATCCGACAAACATCGCGCTCTAATCAATATATTCGGCACCCTATTTTTGTTAATGCCTTTTTGTGTATTAATCCTAATCACAGCGTGGCCTTTTGTAGAAAATGCCTTTTACTATAATGAAGGTTCACCAGATCCCGGCGGCCTGCCCTATCGTTTTATTCTTAAAGGCAGTTTATTACTCGCCTTTGGCCTACTTCTTTTACAAGGCTTAGCAGGCTTGTTAAAAAATATTATTAAATTTAATGCTGCTACGGAGGCCAAATAATGGAAGTTTGGGCTTTAGTCATGTTTGCTGCATTATTCATTTTATTATTGGCTGGTTTTCCAGTTGCCTTCACGCTTGGCGCTGTTGCATTAGGCTTTGGTAGTATCTTTCTTGGTTTAGATTTCTTTAATTTATTGCCCCTTCGAGTCTGGGGCATCATGACCAACTTCACCCTCTTAGCCGTGCCATTGTTTGTGTTTATGGGTGTGATATTAGAAAAGTCAGGCATTGCTGAAGAGCTGTTAGAAACCATGGGCCGTTTGTTTGGCCGTATTCGTGGTGGCTTAGCAATATCTGTTGTGGCTGTAGGTGCATTGTTAGCCGCTACTACAGGTGTTGTAGGCGCATCCGTTGTTACCATGGCGGTCATTGCCCTACCCGCCATGTTAAAACATGGTTACGCTCCAACATTAGCCAGCGGCACTATTGCCGCGTCAGGCACATTAGGTCAAATCATTCCGCCAAGCATTATCCTCATATTATTAGGTGATGTGATCGGCGTTCCTGTTGGCCAATTATTTATTGCCGCTGCCATACCCGGCATGATGTTGGTGTTTGCTTATATAGCCTATATTGGTTTTATTGCATGGCGTCATCCTGAATTAGCCCCCGCTATTAAGTCAGCGCCTAATGATGAACATTTAGCATTAAAAGTCGTCACAAGTCTGCTGCCACCGTTAGCACTCGTACTTGCAGTATTAGGGTCTATCTTCTTCGGTATTGCATCTCCAACTGAATCAGCAGCTGTTGGTGCCCTTGGTGCAATGATACTTGCAGCATTGCATGGCAGGTTAAACCTCAATAATTTACAAAATGCACTGCAACAAACTACTCGCCTGACCAGTATGGTATTTTTGATTCTGATTGGTGCAACTGCATTTGGTTTAGTGTTTGTCGGCATGGGTGGTGACAATCTAATCTTCGATATCTTCAACGAACTACCTGGTGGAAAATGGAGCTTCCTAATCGTCAGCATGTTACTGATCTTTGTTTTGGGTTTCTTCTTAGACTTTATCGAAATCTGTTTTATTGTTGTACCGATCATTGCCCCAGTAGCCATTCATATGGGCCTCGATCCTTTATGGTTTGCCTTGCTTATTGCACTTAACTTACAAACCTCATTCCTAACACCACCGTTTGGCTTCTCACTGTTCTACCTCAAAGCCAGTGCACCAACACTTGAATTAAGTACGATTTATCGTGGTATAGTGCCATTTATTATTATTCAGTTGGTGGTATTGGCTGCTTTGATCAGCTTCCCAGAAATTGCTTTATGGTTGCCAGGTTTAATGGAGTAATACAAAATATGAAACTATTAATTATCATTCTTTTATTCAGCATAAATGCATGTACTTTCAGTGAAGGTAGCAATAATATGGCGGAAAACAATTTACCAAATAATGTCATCCAATCTAAACAAGTAATTTTAGATTATCAAAACCAACAGACATCAGATATTGAAACGGCTATTTCAACCATCAATAAATATGAACAAGCTGAATATATTAAATATGACCGAGTGGGAAGTGATTCTGATAGTAGCGGGATGATTGAAAATTATCATTACAAAAATATAGGCTTAAAGATACAGAAAAAAGATGATCTGCTCATCAATGTTGAAACAACTCATGAATAAAGGAGACAGCTTTATTTTAGCTTATCTGATGTATATTAATTGTATGCACCTAACTGAATAGCTGACACAAGAAAGCTCATCAACCATTTCTTTGGAGGTGAAGATGAACAATAAAATCAATCAGCGTGAACTGTTAATACTGCGTCATGGAAAATCATCTTGGGATAGTTTTGGAAGTGATTTCGACCGCCCTTTAACTGAACAAGGACAGCAGTCTGTAGAGCGTGTCGCCATTTACTTACAGCAAAATAATCTTATTCCTGACTTTATATTATCTTCACCAGCACAAAGAGCAATTCATACAGCCACTATTGCCTGTCAATCACTGGGCATAAATGCCGAGACTATTCATACCGATAGTCAAATTTATAATGCTCGACTTGAAGACTTATTGAGTGCGATTACTCAATGCCCGCAACAAAGTCATCGAGTTCTTCTTGTTGGTCATAACCCGTCATTCGAAGAACTCGTCGAGTATCTTTGTTCAGACTCAAACGGACAAAATAGCCACTTATCTCCAGCGACACTGGTACATCTACAAACTAATAATGAGTGGCAGCAACTTCAATCTTCTTGTGCCCGCTTAATATCAATTACTCATGGAAAAAGCTTAGCTAAGTAGTTTGCAAACACTTTAGAACAATATCAGCTATGCTCAAAACTAAAACTGTTTACCTGATTAATAGCTGATTTTTCTAGTGCTAGCATCAGTAGCCTATCTAACCCTATTGCCACACCAGAGCATTCTGGCAGTCCTGATTGCATAGCTGCCAGCAAATTCTCATCGATTTGGACTTCGGCTTTTCCTTGCTCTTTACGTTGCTGATTATCGCTTTCAAAACGTTGACGAAGTTCATCTGCATCTAATAACTCCTTATATCCATTGGCTAGTTCAACACCGTTAATATAAAGCTCAAAGCGATCAGCCACGGCATTGCCTTGTTGGTCGAGTTTAATCTTGGCTAATTGCGCTTGTGAAGCAGGAAAATCATAGATAAAAAGTGGTAAATTTAAGGCCGCCAATTTTGGTTCTATCGCATAGCTCATTAATAACTCTAACCAGCCATCACGATCTGTTTCAAAGTCATCTGCTAATGAGTTTATTCGTCCCAATGCACAGTGTTTTATATCTGCATCAGAACAGGTCAATACGTTAATTTTAAAGAAAAATTCAAATACACTTCGATAACTTAAACGCACAATAGGCTCAAATTTGAAGACGTTTTGCAGAAGTGCATTCACTTCATCAATGAGTTGGAACAATGTTAGTTCAGGACGATACCATTCAAGCATCGTGAATTCAGGTGAATGTTTTTTACTTTGTTCACCATTTCGAAATACACGTGCTATTTGGTAAATTGAACCCGAACCAGCTGCCAGCAAACGCTTCATAGCAAACTCTGGTGATGTTTGCAGATAGTGCCTTTGCTTGGATTGTGAGCCAATTGGAATATAGTCTGTTGTGAAACTATCTAAATAAGGCGCTGTAGGCGCTGCTTGTGACAATATGGGTGTTTCAGCCTCCCATACACCACGCTCAGCAAAAAAAAGACGGACATCAGCTATATACTGAGCCCGTCGTTTTAATGTTTCTACCTCAGATGAGGGTTGCCAATTAACATCCATAATTAAAAATATCTACTATGTAGATTGGACTTTAGTCCAATGTTTGACAGTGTTCTTGCCATTGTCGGACTAAAGTCCGACCTACACATGTTTATTTTAAACCTTTGCTCGTTCTACATATTCACCTGAACGTGTATCAATACGTAACAATTCACCAATATTCATAAATAAAGGAACACGTACAACAGCACCTGTTTCTAATGTTGCTGGTTTACCACCTGTTCCTGCAGTATCGCCTTTTAAGCCAGGATCAGTATCTGTCACAGTTAAATTAACAAAGTTAGGTGCAGTCACTAATAAAGGTGAACCATTCCACTGCGTTACCGTGTAAACATACTGTTCTTTTAACCATTTTTTGCAATCTTCGATCGCAGTGGCATCAGCAGCATGTTGCTCAAATGTTTCAGGATCCATGAAATACCAAAACTCACCATCGGTATATGAATATTCTAATTCAATTTCCATCACATCAGCGCTTTCAACACTATCACCAGACTTGAAAGTACGCTCGTTAACACGACCCGTTTTTAGATTACGAAACTTAACACGGTTAAATGCTTGGCCTTTACCCGGTTTTACTAATTCATTTTCAAGGATGTTGCATGGATCACCATCTAAGATAAATTTAAGGCCTTGTTTAAATTGATTTGTACTAACACTTGCCATGGGAACCTCTTTGAGAGACGATCAACGTCTAATTAATTTGTCTAATACAATATGATACCGCAAACTCAACGACTAGATGTAAAACAAGCATGGCAAATTGCCTTAGCCAATGTCATTAAAGATCCTGTAGAACTACTAAAACAGTTGGGGTTAAGCGATAAACTGACTGCAATCGATGGCGATATTCTTAAGAAATTCCCACTACGTGTGCCCCAAAGCTATATCAATAAAATGCATTTTGGCGATGTGGATGATCCTCTTCTACGTCAAGTTTTTCCACTGATTGATGAAGGCTTACAAGTTGAACACTTTGTTACAGATCCTGTTGGCGATAATTTAGCTATTACCACACCCGGTATTTTGCAAAAATATCATGGCCGAGCATTATTAGTTACAACGGGTGCTTGTGCTATCCATTGTCGCTATTGTTTCCGTCGCCACTTTCCTTATGGTGATAGCAATCCATTAGCGAGTCAGTGGCTGCAAACACTAGCAACATTACGTGATGATTCAAGTATTAATGAAGTCATATTAAGTGGCGGGGATCCACTAGTATTGAGTGATTCTAAACTTGCTTCTATGGTGGCTGATTTAGAAAAGATTCCTCATCTCAAACGTTTACGAATTCATACCCGTTTACCGATTGTTTTACCGGAACGCATAGATCAACATTTAGTAAGTTGGATTCAACAAACATCGCTGCAAGTCATTATGGTGATACATGCTAATCACGCTAATGAAATTGATGATGAAGTCGAACAGGCGATGAGACAATTGCGTGATGCAAACTGCCAACTATTGAATCAAGCTGTGTTATTGAAGGGTGTTAATGATAATGCAACAACATTGTATGACTTAAGTGAACGTTTGAGTGAACTTAGTGTTCAGCCCTACTATCTTCATTTGCTTGACCCTGTTGCAGGAGCAAGTCATTTTGATGTGTCAGAACAAGATGGGGTTGAGTTAATTGCCCAGTTAAGGACTTTGTTGCCCGGCTACCTTGTGCCTCGATTAGTTCGAGAGCAACAAGGAAAACCCAGTAAAACTGCAATTAGTTAAGCTGAGGTCGGGATAAGAGGAAGTTATTCCACTTTAACAAAAATGGTCATTCCCGCGTGTTTTTAGCGGGAATCTAGTGTTTTTTATAGATTCCGGCTAAAAGCATACCGGAATGACAAATTATTCTCTTATCCTAAATCCAGCTTATTTAAGAACGATCTGCAACGGCAACGTAGTCACGTTCATCACTACCAACATAAATTTGAGTAGGTCGATAAATACGATTATCTGAAATCTGTTCACGCCAATGTGCTAACCAACCCGCTGAACGAGCCACGGCAAACAATGCAGTGAATTGATCGGCAGGAATACCCATTTCGGCATATAAAATACCAGAATAGAAATCAACATTAGGATAAACGCCTTTATGGCCTAATCTATCTGCACAGATTTCTTCAACACGCATAGCGGTCTCAAAAGTGCTATCTAAATTACTACCACGGTCTTCAATTAATTCAGCAACCAATTTATGCAAAATAGTCGCACGTGGATCTTTTACTTTATATTCACGATGACCCATGCCCCAAATGACTTCTTTATTAGCCAGTGCATTATCAATCCATTTTTCAGCATTATCAGCACTGCCAATTTCTTTTAACATATCAACTACACGTGAGTTTGCACCACCATGTAATGGGCCAGATAAAGTACCAATCGCACCAGAAATAACACTGTATGGTGTCGCTAATGTTGAACCAGAGACTAAAGCTGAGAATGTAGAAGCATTTAATGTATGTTCAGCATGAAGAATCAAGCAAACATCCATAATTTTAGCCATTAATGGATCAGGTTCTTTACCCGTGAACATATATAAAAGATTTTCAGCGACTGATAAGTCTTCACGAGGTTCAATCGGGTCATAACCCTGACGCATATGCTCCCACATCGCAACGAGTGGCGCCATTGAGGCAATAATATTAACCGTCATATTACGCACGTAATTCAAATCTTCACAGGAATCGCCGCTTGTAAGACACTCATTACCCGGATAGAACATACCTAAACTAGATACTGCTGTTTGCAACATATCCATTGGATGTCCTGTTGCAGGGAAATGGCGCATCATTTCACGAATATGGTATTTAATACGATATTGACCACGTAACTGAGTCGTAAAATCGGCTAGCTCAGTTGCTGTTGGTAATTCACCACGAAGTAATAATAAAGTGGTTTCTTCAAAGCTACTATTCTCAGCTAAGGTTTCTAATGAATACCCTCGGTATGATAATAATCCCTTCTCACCATCAATAAACGATATGGCTGACTTTGTTGCTGCAACGCCCTCTAGTCCAGGCAAAAAATCACTCATAACAACCTCTAAATTTTATCAATTATATTTAGCCCATCACTAGATTATTATGCTCAGCGATAGATCAGAAAGGAGATCATAACAGATCTTGTTATTTTGCCCATGCCGGAATCAAGAAGTCTTGCTTAGACTCAATATTTTTGAATTCTAAATCATCATAATTATTCATGATCATGCAAAATTGAGAAAAGCCTTCGCTATGCCACACAACCTTGCCAAGAGAAATATCTACCTCATCACCTTTATGATCTAACTGTAACTCATCACCAACGGCAAATTCAGCAGTTGGCAATAAAATTGTGTCTCCATGCTCACCTTTCGCCATCCACAATGCATTAACCGTGATATCACCAGCCGAACTTCTTCTGCTAACAACTACTTGATCTACATGTGCTGATAATAAAAACAAACCAACTTCGAGTTTTTTATTTTGCAATGTCATCCATCGGATAATTCCTAATGTCCATGTTTCGGGATCAAAGCCCCGAATGAACATCAGTTCACCAATATACAAACCTGTGCCATGGAGGTGGCTACAGCTTAAACAAACACCTCGTTCGCTTTCATTCTCAATATTAAAAACATGGCGACGAACTTCAGTTTTTTTGACCGACGCTATTGGTGTCACAGGTACAGCTCGTTTTTGAGCTGACTCTTGAGGCGCATAGAAATGAAGTGTACCCCAGTCACCATTAGAGTTTTCATCCCAAATCATGTCATTTTCTACCTCATCAATTTCCATTTGAGGGATAGGAGAATCATGGTCTTCAATTAATGAAGTAATATGACCCAAAAACAAATCAATATTTTCTAAGCCAATAACGACTTCAACGCGCCCACCTTCATTATATAATCTCTCTTCACTTCGTTGCTTAGTACTATCTAATTTAGCAATTATTTCAATCAATAATTTCTTCGACATCCCTTTTTTCTTGGCAGACTTAGGTGCAGCTCCTGTTTCTAACCACACTTTTAACTTCTCAACTAATTCAGTGCAATCAAGGATATATTTATCCTCACCCTTAAGAACTGAAGCTTGAAATTCTGGGCCTTTATCTTGTTTTAAATTTAGGACATGTACATTACTCTTAGCTTCACTTACATTAATAAGTTTTATATCATGCAGCCACGGTAATAATCCAAAATAAACCTGTTCTAATTCAGCGCTACGTAAGCTGTATGGCGAAACAAGCGTTAACAATAAAATTCGATTATAAATGCTCTCTATACTGCCTTTTTTCTGGTCAAGAAAAGCAAATTCATCATTTAATTTCTTTGTATTCAGCTTAAATTTACGGGCATAGGCATAAGTTGAATTAAATTCTTGCCAAACATTTTCAGGAACAACTGCAGATAAAAGGTAAGCCAAACAAATTTTTTCACCTAAATAGTACGCTGCTCGCTGAGTTAATAATACATATTGACTACGACCAAATAAGCCTGGATTTTTCTTGGCTATATTAAATAATAGACGCTGATAACCAGCAGCCATCTCAGACATCAATACATTAATAAGCCATTGAATTTCTTGGGACTCTGCAGACAAACTAAGGTTTCCACCTCGAAATCTTTTTGTCAACGATTGAAAGATATGCGTTACTAGAGGACGGAGCTGCTCCAACATATTAAAGCGCTGTTTATCAGATAATTTTGTACGGTTCAGATCTTGAATATACTTAGGGATTTGATAAGCCAATTGATTTGTATTCAAGATCGGCAATGCAGCCAACCATATTTCTAACTCACCTGGAGTTAAAGGAATCTCTGAAAAAGCCGTGTTTCCCAACTCCGGGAGTTGGTATCCTAGCTCAGCTTGACCATCAAAACTCATTCATCATTCCCCATTACAATCATGTCAACATATCTGCCCAGATATTTTTTGCCCAGGCATTAGCATAAGCCCCTTCAAGACTAGTGGCTTGAGATGATACTCCCCCACCGGGCATTGGAACCATTTGTTTTTGTTCGGCATTATACCGATAAACAGCCGCCACATGTCCTGCTTGTTGATCATCAACAAAACTATAACAAGTATTACTAAATACCGGCTCCTGTTCAGGCTCCTGATCTGCTAACAAAGCCACAATTGCAGCTGCACACACTTTTGCCTGTGCATTCGCCATATGCCCTGACTTAGGCAATTTGGCATGAACAGCATCACCAATCACATGTACATTCTTCTTCTCTGTCGATTCATAAGTCAGAAAATCAACCAAACACCAACGTTTATCCACATTTATAACGCCAGCCATCTCAGCAACTTTACCTGCTTTTTGAGGTGGAATAACATTAAGCACATCAGCTGCAAAGCCATCAAATTCTGTTTCTACAGCCAAGCTTTTAACATCAACATGCTCTATCGTACTATTTGAAACATACTCAATTAGCCCTGAATAATGTTCTTCCCACGCTGATTTAAACAACGCTTTCTTCGACGCTACATCAGCATTAGCATCCAAAATAAGACATTTTGCAGAAGGGTTATGATGTTTCAAATAAAATGCTATTTGGCATGCACGCTCATAGGGTCCCGGGGGGCATCTAAATGGTGTGGCAGGCACAGTCATCGCAATAGTGCCACCTTTTTTCATACCATGTAACTGCTGTTTTAATATTTCAGTTTGTGGTCCAGCTTTCCATGCATGTGGGATTTTTTGTTGAATATCAAAACCAGCCAATTCTGGCAAGTCATCATAAATAAAATCAACACCCGGTGCGATGACTAAGCGGTGATAAGTAACGATAGCGCCATCATGCAATGTGACTCTCTGCTTCTCAGTATCAATATTAACTACTTCGGCCTGAACAGTTTTTACGCCATAATTATCAGCCAAACCATTGTAATCATGAGTCAATTGTTGCAGCGTTCTATTGCCACCTAAAACCAGATTACTCTGTGGGCAAGACACAAACTGAGCATTGCGCTCAATCATTACAACCTCAACATCAGGAGACCACATACTAATGTATTTTGCTGCTGTAGCCCCTGCAAAACCACCACCAATAACCACAACTCGCTTTTGAGACTTAGGCGTTCTAGCAGCTAAACTAATATGGGGAAACATTGCTAGTGAAGAAGTAGCAAGTGCTGTTTTAATAAAATTTCGTCGTTTTAGCGCCATAACAAAAA